>Ga0116227_10004001_pt1 | contig 32297 bp, 22 predicted proteins | sample S1TSphgellanicum_FD_89693 | JGI IMG/M metagenome (GOLD analysis project Ga0116227, IMG submission 89693) | Host-associated microbial communities from peat moss isolated from Minnesota, USA - S1T2_Fb - Sphagnum magellanicum MG | ecosystem: Host-associated > Plants > Peat moss > Unclassified... | reverse complement strand
GATCACTTGTTATTTATTTTGTGAATTTGATTATGAGATTAACTATGGGAGGTCTAAAAAGTATTTTGCAGAGGAGTAAAGCAGAAGCGTAGTTTGAAAAATGAAATGCCTGCAAAAGTGAGTTTTCCGTTTTTGAAATGCCCCCCAAATAGCGGAGGAAAAAGAAAAGCTGGGTACTGCTAAAAATTGGAGCAGGTCTTTACGTGTATGCAATGGTTTGGGGAATGTGACGATCAAAGGCATTGGAGCAACAAGCAGCTGGAGATGGCTGGCCAGAGATGATGAAGACAATGTTGGTGACAGTAGACAAGATCTTTGGCTCATGCCATAGGATTTTGTGTACATCCCCAATCAGTTCACTATGGGTCCCCACTGCCTGTTGCGTGACTTTTTTCCCCCTAAAGACCATCAATTGACTACAATTTTTCATTGTCTCTGACATCAAATTGAAGCTTCTGAACTTTGAAGTCAAGAACTCATACTGTCGAATGGGAATGACGGTGCTCCACCAAAACTCCCAAATATCTCTTGCAAACCTTATAATTCTCTTAAAACTGACCAGGACACAAATGAGTCATCAAACCACTTCTTCTCTAGTAGGTAGGAGCAGCGAAAATATATGTAGCAGTAGTGGGGGCGCTCACAGAAAAGGTTAAGTGATCTGCAAATGCAGAGCAAATTCATAGCACTCTCTTTGAGCCAGAGTGAAGCAACAGCCACGACTAGTGCACACCATGAGGGAAAGGGTGGTCAAGAAACACTTTTCCATCCAATTCCAGTTTGCTACCTAGCAACAACTATGGTGCATTTTCTCAATTGCTATTTTTCCTGCCTAGCTACCAACAACCTCCTTGGTAGGTAGCCTTACCTACACACTAGGTAACCATTTAAAGGCATCCATTTATTGGCTCATTGTGTTTAGATTCATTATAGAGTATAGTAGCTTAAGGGATTTTTGCCCCTAAGTAAAAGGTTCATTTTTATATGAGGATTTTTGAAAAATGATGTTTTGGATTCTTGAGATTAGTTATAGTGTTATAATATCTTGAAGGATTTAAGTTTCTATTTGAGGGTTTTTGAAAATTAGGTATGTTTTTGCATGGTGAAATATTTGAGTTTTCATTATTCTTCTTTTGTCTCAAGACATTTTCTAATGGAAATGGCAATGTCATAGTGTGAAACACCCCTTGTTTACTGAGTACCCGTTTATTTTTTACTTACTAACTTACCTACCTACCTACCTCCAGGATCAATCTTTGATAAAATAAGTTATCAAGGTGAAACCCGATGTTAACTCAGTTGTGTATGGATTCATTCACAACTGCTGAGTCATAACTGTAACAAGCTTTCAACAGGTGGTGTGCTGGTGGGACTATGTTGTCCTAACATAGGAGGGATTATGTGAGGCAATGACACCTACTAGTGCACCATCCATTGGAAACCTGTTATGAGTTATGACTCACTTGTTGATGAACCACAACTGAGTTATCAAAGCCAAAGTTTTCACCTTGCTTGGTAACCCTTGTTATAAACCATCCTGCTTTCCCACTCACACTACCTATGTAAGTGGGCACATATCATGGGGAAGTAGATATGGATGTAAGTGGTTACTAGGTAAGTAGGTAAAAGCGCTCGGTAAGCACTAGGTGGGTACTAGGTAGGTAAAAGCATGTGGATGGTTAGCACATAGTGAACCATCGAAGTTGGCTATGGGAGGTAACCATAGCAGTTAGCTATGAGATGGTGATTGACTAAGGGACAGAAATACAATAAAAAAGTGTTTCGTGCCCACACATCATCCATCTTACATAGTGTGCTGGTGAGTACTGGTTCACTCATGCCATCACCATCAACACCTGGTCTACTTGCCCTTGCAACATGAGCACAAGTTCCAATTACTACTCATCACCAACCCTGTATGCAAATGTACCCTCTGCACCTAAAGAGTAGGCTTACGATGCCTCGGCACCTAAAGGGGTCATTGCCTTGTGATCTACACATCCATCAATATCTCATGATTTTATGGAAGGTTTACTTCATGATTCACCTTGTTCTTTTCATAGGGTTAGCATGTAACACCCACAGTTGGGAGTCACATACCAACTGTTTTGCTTCGTCCGAGAAGCAAGTGTTTACATATCAAAATTGCAAAACATGTATATGAGACCTTCACAAAACATGGTCCTTACAAGTTTTTAATGAATTGGTGGTGTAGATGGGCTGATGAAGCAATATACCTAGTTGCAAGATCTGGTTGTCAGCTCATTACCCCACAAGTGTTTTTATTATTTGACATATAGTTTTTTTGTCCCCAGAACCAGTGCTTAAAAGTTCTTCCCAGCAAAAAGAATGTCAAGACAAGGGCTAGGGAATGACTTTGTAGGCCTGGTTCCAGTTAATTGTAATGGAGGGAGCTCCAATAATAAACTTGCCCAGACCCAAAAATTTGGTGCTTAATGATTTGATTCTCAATCCATTGTAATAAAATGTGTCTATGTACACCATGTGATGTCACTGAATTCAACCTATTGTGGTTGCAATGAATTCATTGGTCCATTGAATAGGAAAAAATGAATTGCATTCACATTTTGTATAGTAGTGATCTGATCATAAGAGAGCCTAAAGAACCTTCTAATTATAACCATCATGATGGTTAGGGAATTTTGGTTCAAAGAGTGACATAATGTTTTGTTCTGTTTTGTGAAATGTTTTGAGATTAGATTGGAAACTGTGATTTTGTCAGTGTAAAATGTGTTTGTTGGACAATCATGAAATACTTGGCAATTGAAGAACATGATGATAAAAGTTAGATTGGTAAATGTGATTTTATCAGGTGTAAAATGTGTTTGTTGGACAATTGTGAAATACTTGGCAATTGAGGAACATGATGATAGAAGGATTGACAATTGTTGGCTTGTTTGTGTGGGTGATGGTGAATATATTTTGTTTGTGTACAAAATTGTATAGTTTTTGGATTTTAACTTTGATGGAAACCTCCTATTGGGTCATTATACCTTGCTCAAGGTATAATGGTTGAAATTTTTTGGTTATCCTCATTCAGCTCAAGCAACACCAAATCCAACCACCAAAAATGAAATTGAAGTCAAAAACATATGGGGTCCTTTCATATTCTTGTGTTTTGATTGGCAAAAAGGTAGCGAAATTCCTTGAGTGTGGTAAAGGGTTTTAGTTTATTTGCAATTATCATAACAACCTGACCTAAAATTTCTTTTTGTATGTAGAGGAAAATCACAAAACCTAATCTCTCTCCTAGCATCGCCTCCCAAGCATCTTACAAAATTTGCAAGCTCCTCACAAGCAAGCATAAGGTTTCTCCCTTCAAGGTTTAGGTTAGGTTTTTACAAGAGGGAAGGGTAGGTTAATGGGGGGAGGGGGACGGGCTTCTATTGATCTTGGACATGGGAATGAGGTTGATAGTTGGGACAATGTATAAGCTCATCCACCCTTCCCTTACATGTAAAGCACTCCAAGGTTTTTTTCTTTGTATTTGAAAGTGCCTCCCTATGTGCAAGATGCTTGCGTCAATTGAAGGTGCCTTCTACCATTTGCATGCAAACCATCCACCATTTCAAGTTAAAAACCTTTTGTACATTACATTAGGAACAATATATTAATTCTAGTAAATTTCCACCGAATTGTGTTTTTTTGAAAATGGTGAAAAGTAACTGTTTTCTTTGGTTTAAAATTTTAAACAAATTTTCAGACTCTTTATCAAGTAGTGATGAACATAGAAGGATGCTTTAATCTTTCTTTTCTTTCATATTTTTTTAGGCAAATCTTTCTAAATGACTACCTATCTTATGGATGATTGCCACTTCAGGTACATCACAATTGTTAAAAAATAAACTGGGGGGAGCCTGCTCCTGTGGGCCTACCCTAATTCTTGGGCCTATGACCTTCAACTTAGGGGAGGCCATTGGGACGGGCCTTCCCCCTATCATAATGAACTTTCCAAAATTTCCCTTTGTAATTTCAGTCACAACCATTTACAGAATTTCCCTCTAAAGTAGAAAGGCACCTTCCACTCCCAGAAAATCCCAATTCAAGGAACTTCCATTCATGAAAGAAAGATCCCAATTTTGTCAAAAAAAAATTAAAAAAAATAAAAATTAGAAAATGCAAGTTAGGAATGGTTTTGAGGCTCTTCCTTGGTTTGCGGGCCCAGCTGAGGCCGGCTGATACAAGGCCCTTCCTGGGTTTAGGGCCCTTCCAGGGTTGCATTTGACATCATAGATTTATGCTTGATGTCATTGAGCTCAATTTGTTTGCATTGGATTTGAGTATTTTAAACAACTAAGATACAACAATTATAGTTTTTGCAAATGGTATTCATGGTAATGTTAAAAAAAAGTTTCCCAACTAGCTCAATGCTGACTAACTTATTTGCCAAGGAAATAAATTTGTTTAAAATAAATCATTGGTGAGTTTCAAGGTTTATGATTTTCAATTTTTTGATATAACATCCAATGTGTTTTTTAAAAAAAATTGTGTTAGCATAGGTGGCAAGTCTTTTTATGACATAGCTCACACATGGCGACTTTTGTTTAATGAGGTAGAAAATTTCAATAAGATGGTGAATTTAAAGTAGACAATTGGGCTATCAAAAAATTTCATGTGTCATTTACAAGTATAGGTACAACCAATTTAGGTGGGGAGCTATGCAAAAGCTACTTGGAGTAAAAACGTGGCATTCAGGTGGTTGTGAAATATATATTTTTTGTCAATCAAGTGGATAGGGTAAAAGCATGGGTAGGTGATTTACTTTTGACATTTTGAAGACTCTTACACTACTTCAAATTCCTATGATTACAATAATTATTAAAATATAAATATTGTAATTATTTCCTATGCCTTTGGTCAAAATTATTAGGAGGACACCTTATAAATATCACTAGACATGCGATTGGTCCAAAAATCCATGTGAAAGTTGAATATTTCAATATGAAGTGGACAACAAATCATTTAAATCATGAAAATAATGACATTAAAAAAATTAAACAATCAAAATTTCTTGTATCAAAAAAGTTTCAATGCATTTTTTTTCAATGTTAATTTTAACATCATTATGACATTTTTTTGAGTTCACCATTTTTTGTTTTATCTATGTGACAAATGCAATGTCATCATTTCAAAAGTCCATTATGAGTCCACTATTTTTATAGAATTTATTCATATTTTAAGATATGATTCCCACTAAAATCTATTGCAACATGGATATTTCAAAATTTAACAATTTTAATGTTGAACATGACTTTACATTGTAAATTCATCTACAATCTAAAAAAATTATGATTATGACAATCCAAAGAGTCCCTTTAATTGTGTTTTTACCCATTATTTGGGGTATCCTAATTGTTATTCAATTGACTATTTTACCACAATGAAAGCACTAACAAGTGTTTAGTAACCCCCAAAGTGAATTAGAACTTCACCTACATTAAATGACAAATTATGCATTCAATAGACCAATAGAGGAAGATTAGGTGGTGGTTGCTTGGGCTAGGTATGTAGGAAGTTGGGCTTTCAATTAGCCTAAAAAGTTAAAAATGAAAGTGGTAGAATTCATTCAAATAAGGCCAACACCCTTTTGGGGAGGAATACTAGGGACTTCTTGATGGTATTAGTTCAAGTAGAAACATTTTGAGCTTGACATTTGTCAAGCTAAAGGACTGCATATTAACATTTGCAAGTTGTAAGATATATCATATGAAGGAACTGAATAATTACTTTGTCCCTTTTGTGACTTTTCATGTAAACAAGTTGTTTTTAAATTCTAATGATTCTAAAGTCCAAAGGTTAAAGTTCATCCATTACAACAAGTTCAAACTAACAACAATTAAAACAAAGAAATGTTCCATGAACCTTCCAACTAGATGAACATTTTTTCAGTAAGCCTATTGCACAACTTATTATTCATTAAGGATAGTGGTAAAAAGATCTTTCATTTTTCCCACTTTTAATCAATTTGGCAATTGCAATTTCCACCACCTTGATATATTTTAGAATCTTAAAAATTAGAATTTGGGACAAGGTCAAGTTCCATCACAATTTAGTAATAGGGTTCAAGTCATGTGGTTCCTTCATGCAACTTTTGCATTGTTTACCATGGTGATCTTGAAAAGACTAGCTTGCATATACAAATTGGCATTTCCATCCCATTATTTAGCCTTGAAATGCCAATTGCACCTTTTATGACCTCCAAATGTTTGTAGAATTAAATTTTAGCAGATTCTTTTAAAAACAAATATTAAAGACAAATTATCCTTAAGGCATCCATTACAATTTGGGCAAGGAACCTTGTCTCCAATAATCAATTCATCCACATGGGCCATTGTAACATTGTTGTTTCATAGAAATAACCACATTGAAAAACACTTGTGTAATCATCCAAGACACACCATTATTAGTTGGATCCTTATGCCTAGTTGATATGTGTTGCTTTAAATAATCAAAAACCAAATGATTAATCCTTGTGGTTGGATTTGTGACCAATTTCATCATGATTCCCTTGTATCTAACTTCCATCAAAGCATCGAACCTACATGGAACATAAAGGATTTGACAATTGTGGTTGCATTAGAATAAAACACGTACATCCCCTTGGCACATTTTGACTATAGTTGAAATCACACACATACATTTCACATCTAGCTAAATTTAATAAGGTTATGCATTACTTCCAACAACATAAGCACACATGACAAACCTAATAAAACTTTTATATTCATCAAGTGTTCCAAATTAACAATAGCCTTAACATTTGTTAGTGCATCAAGCCCATATGTAGGAATTCAATGTGTAGAATTCCTCCATTTGTGTAATGGGAGCAAAGATATGGATCTACTTAGTGTGCACATTCCTCAAAATTTTGTTCCTTTTTGTTTCCATCAATTTTGCCAACTTTTGAAATTTGAGGTGATGTTTAAGGCTATGGGCAAAATGTACACCTTCATATGAAGATGGAAAAGATGAAAAAAAAAGTTGTTGGAGTAGACCTTCTACCCTTGAAATAAAGGGCAAGTGGTTTAAGGGTTGCACCGCCAAATTTAGATAATGGGCCATACATTATGCACCCCAATCATGTGGGGTGTGTATTAAATTTCTTGAATTTGTATTGTCACACCATTGCAAATTCCTTGAAACATAACTGCCCCATTAGTTTCAAATGAAATGTCAAGTTTCATGGGAATGTTTTCCTTGGTTAGTGCACCTTATGCAATTAGGGTTTCAATGATTAATTTAATCAAAAGTTTGCACCTACACCATGAACCACACGATCCAAAGACAAAAATATAGGCACCCTCCTCTAGTTATGACCAACATACATATGGTCAATGCACCTTATGTGATTAGGGCTTTGGTGATTATCTCATCATGTTGTTTGCACCTACACCATCAACAACATGATTTAAAAATAAATAAAAATAAGGACCATCCTCTAATTATGACCAACATACACATGCACATTGTCCCAAAATGGTTGTCCAAGCTCGTGACTTCATCATAACTTATATTAACATAACTAGATTGAACCACAACTTGTTAAGGGCATCTAACACTAGTTGGTGTGGTTGTGAACAATCGTGGACCACATTGAGCTATCATTATAGTGTTTTTCAAAGTTATTTTTCACACCAAGCTATTTAAATAAAAACTTCAAACTTTCAAAATTAGTGATTGGCATTCCTTCCATCAACAAATGCAAATCAACATCGAATTGGACAAGCTTTCACTTATCATCATTCCCATCCCCTTTCATCACAAGATGCAAAATAATAGAATCCCTTACCATGCTTGCATAGATAACTTTGTTTTAAGAATGTTGGGAGTCTTTAGAAAATAAAAACTTACCTATGTACACACCATTCATGGTAACGTTTGTCTTCCCCTTTCTAGCATGTTTGGAAAGGTAGTCAAATTTAGGAACAAAAAAATGTTCCTTGTGTTCAACCTTGAAACACATTTAACACCTTTAACACTTCACAACATTTATCAACCCATCCTCCCCAACAATAGATTTTGCCCATATATATTTGGCTACCCTATGTAAGTCCTAAAATTTTCAATGTGCATCATATCGGCTTGTTTTTGTTTTTTATTTTGATCATTAGATATTGAAACTAAATTTATAGTTTCAACAATTTTAAGAGCACTATGGATGCCACAATGCAAATCAATTGAAAAGTAGAAGTTTCATTCAAACAAATGTCAAGGAATTCATTAAGGTTATGTAGCACACCTTGTGTTTGATTGCCAATATCAATAGGGTCTTGTGATTGCATCTTATCATTAAAGAAATACTTGAAGTGAATGTTAGGAGGTACCTTCAACAAAAGCATTGTGTGGTCGCTAGTTGGAGGGGTTTGAAATTTAAGATTTGCAAACAATAATTAAACATGAGCCTTAACAAAAGCTTTGACCAATGCAAATTATGATGCTCATGATGTGTAGAGGTGGGTGCAAAAATGAATGGACAGATTTTTGGACCATTTAATAAATTTGCATAGAGTGTTTGTCATTGTAATGACCATATTTGAAAAATAAATTTGAAAATTTGTCTATAGGGATTTAGTTTGAGAATACCAACTTGAAAAAATATTTGTTGCACTTTTTGAATTTGCATAATCAAGGAAATCACACAAAAAATTGAAAATTCTGGATTAAAATTCTAGCATCAAATTTTTATATGAATTTTGAAATAGTTCAATGACTTATGATGTGTTTGTTAAGGACTTGATTTTGGTTAGATAACATATTTAAAAAATCAAGTTTATTTTTTTTACATGATAGCAGTTGTAGAATTTTATTTATGAAGTTTTGAACAAATTGAAAAATAAGGGTTTTTCAAAAGTCCACAAAATATTAAAAAATAAAAGTTTTTGGGCTACTCTCTTGTGCACATTTGTTAAGAAAAGAGATATCTCATTGGGCTCTAAATCAAATTGAAAAAATACTCAAAAAATCAATTGGAAACCTTTCTAATTTAAAGTTAATCCATAGAAAAAACCATAGTTTTAGACTAAAAAGATGATAATTTCTTGCCACACTTTGATCCACCTATTATTGCAACCATTCATAGGTGATCAACATTGTTGTAAATATAATGTCACTTTAGGCTTGCACAATGCATTGTTGCAACTTGCATTGATTTCAAATCCCATAGCCTAGTGAGCCCATTAATCCAAAAATTAAAGACCCAACCCTCATTCACCTTAAAGAAAAACTCTAAGTAAATTTGAAGCAAATTGTTTGCTTGTAAAAGGCAACTTGACCAAACAAGAGAGAAAATATTTGGTGAATTGGTTGGAGAAAGGAGTACGTAATTGGCTATGAAATGGAAGAGAATGTGAAAAATGTTGGCAAAAAGATCTCTTGGATGTTGTTGTGTATTGAAAGTGACATCCTCGAGCGACATGGTGATTGAAGGCAACACATGGCGATAAGATATATGTGCATTGCTAGCTATGCAAATTTCAAGGATGTCACCACTATTGGTTATCCTCAACCATTCAATATAAGTGATAGGGTGACCTGGGCCATTAGATCGAGGCGAATTTATGGGATTTTTGGGGGCAAAACTTATGCATGGTGATTGAAATCCATTTTTTGCAGTAGGAAAAAAGGGAAATCTCACCAAAAAAGAGAAGGCCCGGCTAGCATCATTACTTGGCAACATCTCAAGGAAGATTCGCCATTTACAGGTAAATTGAACAATAAAAAACTGGCTCAAAAAATTTGCCCCAAACTGAAAGCTGAGTCCAAATTATGTGACAAAATTTTGCCCCTTGAAATTATTATTTTTTTGTTGAATCCTTGAATTTTTGAAAAAAAAAATCTTTTAAAAAAAGGAATCTGCGAAAAAAAATTTCTGGTATTATTTAGAATTATGATTATTTCACCAGGACGCGAAAATTCGCCTCAAAAAAACTTCGTTTCTTGACTCCCCCCAAAAAAGGGGTGGGGTGTGGGGGGAGTTCTCTTTTTCCCTCTTTCCATGAGACGACGACAACTCTGAAGAAGCGGGAAGCGTCCCGTCGCGCAAGCCGTCCGTCCGTCTGTTCCGTCCGTCGCGAAGGACGTCGCGTAGCAGCTCCACCGGCAAGGATTTGAGCATCACGTGAACATCGTCGCAGCAGGAGCAGCATCCAGACTCCAGAGAGAGCACCATGAGAGCAGACCATCGTGGAATCCGGACAGAAACAAAGACATGCGACATGTAAGTATGTATCGATAGTCGCGACGCGCACGTGATCCGTAGATCAATGATGTCACAGCCCCCGGGAGGGAGGCGGGGCACCTCGATCCGGGCGCATGCAAATTACTTGCAGGCCCCAGGGATTGCTGAATCGTGTCATACCTCTTGCTTTGGATCTCAACCATGTGTATGCAAATCAAATCATAACAGCTTGATGCTGCCGCAACAGCAACTACTGCTGCTGTTGCGTTGTTCTATTCCCTTCTGCTGAGTAGTAGTACACTAGCTGCTGCTCGCCTCCTGTTTGCAGCTACTGCTGTTGTCAGGCCCTGCTGCTGTTGGAGGATTTTCTCTCTCTCTCTCTCTCTCTCTCTCTCTCTAGAGTTGCAGGCAGGGAGAAAAGATCAGCAGCTCAGCTGGTAGGTACCCCCAAAATGTTGAACCCAGCAAGCCTGTGCAGTTTCCAGACTCGCGGTAGACACGTAGTAGTTATTATAGCTGCTGGTAAGTACCCAATGCATGTGAATTCCATTTTGTTGGAGCAGCTGCTACAGTATTGCCCATGATCATCGGCGTCATCACGACAAGGCTAGATTTGCACAAGTCAAGCCCAGTTTACAGAATGCAGGATCAAGCATGAGCCGCGACTAGATCTGCACACTCTAGTCATGTAATTCTGGTACCAGCAAGCTCATGAGTTCCAGAACCGCCAGCTGCAGAGATTTATAATATTATCCGAGCGCAAGGAATTAGCTGGTAGCAGCTGCAGCTGTGAATATGGACTCTGCATGACTCTCCAATATTGGAAACGTCCTTAGACCTAGTGCAGCAAGTTAGCTGGTTTGTTCTATTTCTGCAGTCTTCTGAATATCATCACTGACGAATTCAATTCACTCCCGCCCGCGAGCTCCGAGTACTAGTCTCCAGCCTGCTGACATGAAGTGTCTGCATGATCTTTGTTGCAGAGAGCAGCACCTGTGCAGCTCGCTCTAATTTGCAGCAGCAGCTGCTGCTCATGTGATGTTCTATTTCTAGATGCAAATATTCAAACTAGCTGTGTCGTAGTGGAGGACAAGGATTGCATGAAGAAGCCGTTGCTGCAGTCGTAGACTCGTGGTACCTATAACAGCTGTAGTTCGTAATTACACTGGTCTGGGGTTCATCTCTTTGCTCCGTGTCGCTGCTGCAAACAGCTCGCACGCTTCATGTACGTGCGTCTCGTGTGTGGATACTGTCGTGCACCATCTCCCTTACGCTGTCAAAGCGCCTGCCACACTACCCGCGCTGCTTGCTGCTGCTGCACAGGTAGCCTGCGTCTGTCTGTCTGGACTCTGGACCTGTCTAGTCTCGTGTTTTGTCCAGCTTGCACACTGAGTGCATGGTACACTGGAGAAATGGCTCCGTGATCTCACATGATCTTCTGCTTTGTTTCTTTCTTGGGGGGGGCGGCCAAGGGGAAGGGGGGGGGAGCGGGCGGCGTCTTCCATGACCTGCAGTTCTCTTCATGATCATGTGCGCCTCCAGTTGTGCCGACTCTTTCTTTCTCTATTGCCGCTACTAATCAGTAATGAATCTTTTTGTTGTTGTTGTTGATTTCAGAGCTTCTCGTGCCATATTATCTAGTGTTGATCTAGTTCTCGGATTGTATTTGTTTGAAGTTTAGTTCTGTTGAACATTCAAAGCTTGGTTGAGTTTCTCTAGTAATCTAGGATTGTCTTTTTGCTGCATATATGTTTTTGATATTGTAGTGTCCTTGCGCGCTGGATTTCATAAGCTGGTCTTCCCTTGCTTGTGTATTTCAGCTTCTTGCAAGTCACTCATGATGATGCAATAGACTTTGTCTCTTTTTGTTAGCTGCGTTCTCTCTCTCTTTGCACACTCTCTTTGCAGCTCACTGCCTTCTCTGTCTCTGTCTCTCTCTGTGGCTTCAACTCTCTCCACCGGGGCTTTTCCCTTCGTCGGAAGGATGCCGTGCGCAGTACTACACGCACCTCGTGACTTCCCAATTGGAGTGGCCATGAGTCTGGCAGTAGCGAAGCTCCACTACTAGGAACTCATGTCACGAAAGAACTCAATTCGCAGTTACTGAAGGGAGAGTCGAGACATAGGAATTTGCAAAGAGACACTCGGGCCGGGACCGTCTCCATGCATGATGCGAACCTGAAGATGAGAGCATACACAAAAACGGGAACTGGTTCGTTCGAATGGTAGATAGAGTTCAGTAAGTCGCAGCAGCGGCAGCAGCAGAGAGAGAAATGACAACAGCAGCTGGTAGTACGCGACTACCCACTTGGAAGGAGAGGGAGAACAACAAGAGAAGAGAACGACGACGACGCGCCATCGCAGCCAAGATCTTTGCAGGTCTACGTACTTACGGCAACTACAAGCTACCAAAACACTGCGACAACAACGAAGTTCTCAAGGCTCTGTGTGTGGAAGCTGGCTGGACTGTGGAGGAGGACGGCAGGACCTACCGCAAGGTACACGTCTACACAATCCTCATCAAATCTTCTTCACAGCTGGTCAGGTTTGAGTATGAAAACTCTCGCTTTTGTTTTGCATGAGCTTGAGCATTCTGGTCACATTGGGTCTTTGCATTTTGGCAGGGAACCAACCCACGTCCTGCAGTAGAGCAGCGGATGGAAGTATGTACCGCAACTGGGCCGGCATCCGTAATTAGTCCTGCAGCATCATCGTATATTCCTGGAGCGAGTGTGGATGGCACCTCCTCCCTGATACCATGGCTCAAGGGCTTATCAGCTAGTGCGGCTGGAACACGGGCCGGAGGAAATGGCCATGGTTGCTGCAACAGCTCCTCGACTGCTACTAGTGCTCCGGTCACACCTCCTTTGAGCTCTCCTAAATTAGCCAAAACGTCCTGTATCTCAGCTGCTGATCATGTCAAAGCAGATTGGGATGCAGCGATTGCTAAAGATACTGCAGTAGGCCGGCTTATAATTCCTGAGACTTTGTACCCCGTGCAGCAGCAGCCGGCATTCTCTCAAGCTGCTGCAGAAAAGGCAGAACTTTGGTCACAGTACTGCAGTACAAGCTTCCTTGCAGCAGCAGCAGCATCAAACCAGCAGTCACAATTACACCAGGTTCTTCGTCCTGCAGCATGCAGTAGCTATAACCGTGAAACTCCCGATGGCTGCCGCACTCCAGCTGCTGTAGAATCAGATTTCTCTCCGCGGAATTCTGCTGCTGCAACTGCTCGCACATTTGCTAACAATTACGTAAATAGCAGCTCAACAAGCTCTGCAACCAAGTCATGGGCAAATGGGATCCGGGTACAACGCACCCAAGGCAGCAGCTCTACAGCAGCAGACGTCCTGCAGGAGTTTAAAGCTGCTCCAGTTTCAGGAACGGCAAATTACGTCCTTAATGGAAGCTGCAATATGCAGCAGCGCTTTATAGATAAGAGCTCAATCCCGACTAGTCATCATGTCCTGTACTCAGATTCTACCTCAGAGACACCATATCTGGACCACCCATGGCGCACTTGCTGCAGCACAACTCCAGGCTTACAATCTTCTGCTGCTACCAGCATGATGCAGCCTCGTGTCCTGCAGCATCAGGCTCGAAGCTGCTGCAGCCTTGAGGCACCAGGACGTCTCCCTCATGGAAGCTGCAGCACATCAGCCTCAGGGCAGCAGCAGCTTAATAATTTGAATCCAGACTTGAAGGTGGAGATTTCAGGTGTTGTATTACAAGTGCCATGGGAGGTAGCTGAAGATGTGGCTATGGTGGTGGGTTCAAGGACTAGTGGAATTACTAGGCCACCGACTGTGGTTCAAGAACCAGATGAGTTGGAGCTTACATTAGGACCTTGCAGCAGTTCAACTACTCCACATTAAGCACCTGCATCTGATTCAGCTGCAGCAACACAACTGGTCATGCCAGACTTGTAAAAAAACTATCATCCATTTGAGCTAAGTCTTTTATTGCTGCAATTGTGGAAGCTCTTGGGTAGTAACTTAACTTAAATCTGTGCATAATATCATGCTAATTCAGATCCACTAATTCAGATTAAGAATAGTTTTACTTAGTGTTGCTCTGCCAGGGCCACCATGAGGAAGCTTTATTGTAAGCTCCATGCCCTGGAGAAGTCTTGCTCTGAAAGCACTTGACATCATGCAGGTTGCAACTCTTAATATTTTCTTGAGCTGCCATTTGGAGGTAGGTACTGTATTTTATGAGCCTGGGCTCTCTCCAATTTTTATTGTTTTTTCTCTAGATTGCTCAACTGCTGGATCGATTTGATCTCTGCACCACTGTTAAATTTCAAGCTTAATACTGAACTTTCTAGAGAAAAATTCTTCTTTCACAGGTCATCAAATTGCATGTTTCTTGCTCAAGATTGAGAAAAAATTAGCCTAGACTTGTTTTTATGTGGTATTGTTAGCAACTTGGCTGATATCAAATTATGGAATTTCTCTCTCTCACTCACTCACTCACTTTGATCCAATCTTTGCACAACTTCTTAGGAGCTTAGAAAAGAAAATTCTGTTCAAGAAATTGCTTTGAGCAAATCTTGTAAACTTAGAATTCAGAAAAAACTTCACAAAGTTTAGGGTTTGATATTGTCAATTTTATGTTTGGTTGACAAGCTAAATTTTCTTCAACTTTGTGTTATGCATCTTGAGTTAAGAATTGCTTTTAGGTTTGGAATTGATATAGAAATGGGTGATTATTCAAATACCCTTGTGCAACCATATAGAGTCAACTTCCTAAAGGATGTTAAAATATTCGAAATGAAGCTTGAACAACTATTTGCATCACATAATTAAAAGGGTCACGCACATTAGGAAATCACCAATAATGTGATGAGAATGTTGAAGAAACACACATGTAAGCAGATAAACCCACCTTTTATAGGCCTTGTCAATCAAGGCACAAAGACATGGTTTTAGTTGATTTCAAGGATTACATCTTAAGTGATCCACTGCAATACATGATAAGCCAAAAGATAATCCATAGGACTTTAGTATTTAGTGTTGAGTGGTTGTGCCTCAATTCATATGTTCTTTTGAGATCCATTGATCTAGTGCATACATCTGACATAGTTTGTAGTTTTGATTTTTCATGGTATCAAAACATATGTGAGTTTGTAATGGCTTGATCAAATAATGCTTTGAGGATTAGCATGAATGTGAGTTCTATTCCATTTGCTAGGATGGGGGTGTGTGTGTGTGTAATGAAACATTATTGAACTCATCTTGAACAACTTACTTGAAAGCTTTGAAGGCTTTGTTCATTCTTCTTTTGGACAAAAACAACTACCATCATTTGAAAAGTTAGCATCATGACATCCACTGAAGAAAATCAAAAGGGAACTTTGGCTTGGAAAGAAGCCAAATGACAAGGTCCTTTACATCAGAGACAGGTTTTGGACTTCGCTCGATTTGGAATTAAATTTCATTGCTTTGGAGAATGTGACAACTTGTTCTAAAAGAAATCTAAAGCTTGCTTCACTTGTGGAAAACATGCCAAATTACTCGCTTGGCTCAAGGTGCCTTCTCTTATGATGAAGGTTTGATGAGGATGAATTGACAAAAAAAGATCCTCCCTTGAACAATGTGACTGGTCTATTTAATGTTTTGCTAGCTATACTCAAATTATGTTAATGAAGACAATCTAAGATGACAGATTAATTCAAGAGCTTTCAAGCATGTCACAAGGAATAAAATGTTTCTAGATCATGTCAATTGTTTTAAAAAAACAAGTAGAATGAGGTTTGCAAGTGGGTAGGTTCAAAGGGGAAGGGTACTATAAAGATTTTCCTCCCTAGTGGAGAAATAAAGAGAATCTTTGATATTCTATATGTACCAAGTTTAACAAAAAAATATTAATTGTCCATAAGTTCAATTAGTGATAAGGGTTTTGTGATCATTTTAAACTCTAAAAAATGTGTTATAACTTGCATACAAATCTAGAAGCTTTGATAGTCATTGGAGTCTAATGCCCAACATATGGACTTTACATATTGAACATGTTGAAGTTGTAAAATTTTAAAATGTTGGTCTCCATCTTATTTCAAATATAATTAACATAATTAGGCTATGGGGTAAAATTTTGCAACATCTAAATTTTAGAGGCCTTCATTTTCCAACAAATAAGTTCTAGCTTGTGACTAGGATACCACAACTCCCACTTGTTAAATAAATTTGTGAAAACTACATGATAGGGAACCAACCTTGAGAAAGGTTTCCACATAACAAATGTAATTGAACTAAACACAAACTTGACATACTCCATCCATTGACTTGAACCCATGTTGATCCCTTCAAACTTTTAGCTCACATTATTTTTTCATCTTTATGGATGATTTTAGCTCTCATACATAAATGTATTTTCTAACAAAAAAAAGGTCAAAAACCCTTACAATATTCAAAACATTCAAGGAAATGGAAAATAATGATGTTGGTCAAAAAATTAAAATATTGAAAAATGACTAAGGAAAAAATACATGTCCAAGGCCTTCATTTATTACTACCACAAATCTAAAAATCTAGTGCCAATTCACACACGTTAAAATGTTACAACATAATGAAATTTCATAGAAAAAAAAATCTTTTGTAATGTATAAGAATATATTCTTTTGCATTACGTGCTTCTTAAAATATACAAGAAGAGACTTTCACAAGAATCAATGTCATGCACAATCAAATTCATGCGAAAAATGATACTAACAAACATCTGCAAATGTTAAAAACCAATTATGGGACCAATAAATTGAAGGCTGAAAAAAACATCCTTATTCAATCATAAAATCATATTTCAACCCCAATATGTGATGGAAGCTTGGCATATTGAAGCTCACATGATGAACTTCATTTCAATCTTCTCAATATTGAGATTAATATCAGATAAATTAAGTAGCATGGCAATGTGCAACAATTGCAATATATAGATAATTATTACTTCAATTCAAGGTCAATCAACTAAGACAACAACCACAACATTTTGATAGTTACATTGGGTCCATTGAGGTAGGGTGCATGACCTTCTTTGAAACATGTAAATTAGAAGGTTGGAAAAGTGTGATGCAATACAAAATCAATTCACTTAAGAAAAACAAGACTTGGGACCTTGTGGAACTACTAATAAGAAAATTACAACAAAGTGTATCTATAAGCTAAAGCCAAGAACTCATGGAAAACAAGACAAGTTGAAAACTAGATTTATGGTTCAAGGCTTTGAACAATGTGCTAGGATTGACTATTATGGTACTTTTGCACTAGTAGTTAAATGGGTGACAATTCAAACCAATGCAACATTGGCAATTCATGAGGAATTATGGGAGATTTTCCATTTGGATATCAAAACAACATTTTTGAATTGTGACCTTCAAGAAGATATGTTTATGGAATAATTAGAAGGTTGTGTTGTGCAAGGCCAAAAGACTTAAGTGTGTGATTTATGAAGGGATTTCAATGAACTCAAACATGGATAGAAAATATGGTATTAGAAAATTGATACATATTTGGAGCAACAAGGACTTCAATGAGGAGACACAAACTACAACCTATACTATGTGCAAGAAGGGTAATTTTGGTAATGACCATTGGTAATTTTGTGCTTTACATAAATGATCTTCTCTTGACCAACAATGACAAAACCAAAATCACATGGCTCATTGATCAACTCAAGAAAAGGTTTGAGATGTCAAAACTTGAAAACCTTTGTAAGTATTTTTCTATTGAGTTCGTTTATATTCTAGATGGGATTTTTGTTTATCAATGTAACTATGTTAAAGAAATTTTGAAATAATTTGGTATGCAAGCTTGTAATTCTTGTGTTGTTCCAATCTAGTAGAACATCTAAAACTTGTCCTAAATATCAGGTCAAGAGAAATAAAACCTAAGGAATACTAGCAAATTGTTGGAAAATTAATGTACTTGACACACATTAAGTTGCACCTTTCCTAACTTACAAGTTCCATGAATAGATTTATGTCTAGGCTTCAAAAGGCTCATACAATAGATGTAATAAAACATATCTTGAGATATGTCAAAAGGTATGTAGATTGCAGGATATTGTATAAGAAGGGTGACAAAAACTTGATAGAAGGGTACGTTAAGTCTAATTGGGTCAACGACCAAGATTGTAGATGAATGACAAGCTATTTGTTTAAACTAGACTAGGACCAACTTCTCGGAGTAATAAACATTAGAGCATAGTTGTTCTATCTTCTCCAAAAGCTAAATACAAGGCACTAGCAAAAGGAACAAAGGAATATGTTGTAGACGTTGTTTGGATGGATTTTGGATTTATTTAAAGGAGAGCATGATGTTTCACTACGATAATCAAAATTCAATTAAACTTTCAAATAACCTAATGTTTCACATGAGAACAATACATGTTGAGATCCAACATCACTTCATGAGTGAAAAAATCATGTTTGGAGAAATCAATGTCAAACACATTGTTACATAGGACCAAATTGTAGACATATTGATGAAGCCCTTGGGCAAGATCAAACTTGTAAAGCTAAAGAGTGAGATGAGAATCTATGCATTCAAGGACATGCAACAAATTGCTCCTTGGGACTTCAATCAGAAAACTTGCATGTTATGCCACCTAGCTAAGCACCACCTAGCTGAATGCTACTATTGTAAATGTTTTTATGATCAACATCTGTGGGAGAGCTTGGACTTCCTTAAGATAGACCTTGAACCATTTTTAATTCAGGAACTTTTGTGATCATAAAAATATTCTAGTTAGAAAATAGTTAAAAGATAAATGTAAATTGTATGCATAGTTGAAAGGGATCAAGTGTGAGGGGGGTTGTTGGAAAAACGCACATGTAAGTGGATAAACCCACCTTATCCCCTTGTCAATTAATGCGCAAAGACACCGTTCTTGTTGAAATCAAGGATTACATCTTCAGTGATCCATAGGACCTTAGTTTTTAGCATCAAGTGCTTGTGCCTCAATTCATCTATTCTTTGAGATCCACTAATCTAGTGAGTAGATTTGACACGGTTTGTAGATCACAAAGATGATTTACGATAAATTCAAAAGAACCAAAAAAAGAAAAAAAGCAATACAGAGCAGCATGGAGGGAAATAAAGAGCTAAAGAAGTTGAAAATGTGTTTGTTGAACATTTGATTGATTGAACTCAAGCATGGCTGAAGGCATCCTCAAAGTTTCATCAAATGGAGACATAAGCTTGGCTTTGCAGGAACGAAAACTCTCTCAAAAGCAAAGGTTCCATTCACTACATGATCTACATGTTCAGTACACATTGGCAATGATATGCCTGCGTACCTACTCACTCTTATATACATGTATGCTCGGAACTTGAATTAAGAAGGAAACAAAACAACCTGCCCATCATGTGTGACCTGCACATTAAAGTACAAATTCTTGCTCCTGCACTTGCATCATTACTTCTTCTTTCTCAAAGCTTGGGAAGACATTTCTTCTTTTCAACTTTGATCACTACATACAGACCCATTTAGCAGTGATTTCTTCCTTGGATTGCTTCCAAATCTTGTTTCCTGAGCTTCACAAACTGTCTATTCTCTGCTGGATTTCAATGATCTTGCTTAATATTCAGCTTCTACACAGTAATAAGGGGCAATAATATTATGAGAACAAGGAGGCCAATCAAGTTTTAGATATTGATGCAGTAGGAACAAAAAGATCTGTCATTGATGCTGCTCTACTAATCATGGAATCTTTTTTCATTGACATCAGCAGCATTGGCATTGCACTTCTTCTAAGCATTGATGTTAACTCCCATATGATGATTGCTCCATATGAAGGGATATTATCTCTTCCATGAGAGCAATATGATAGTACAAAGAATACAACACAGAATCTTTGTAATCATTCTGCACAATTCTGAGTATTGTACAGATATTACCTCCAAAAAGAAGAGATCCTTGAAATCCTTGTGCACAATTCTGAGCATCGCCCAGTTTTGCTTCCAAAAGGAAGTGATTGAATGCATAGATTGCTGCTTCATGCCCATTCCATTACTGTGTAAGTGATTGTGGATTGTGCACAAACACTTTTGAAGACGACTGTCATTTGTGAACCAAAGTAGTCTTTTGTGATATGCATTTGTCATGTTCTTAAGGCTGAGCTATTTTACATCATTTAATGTTGCAAGTGGGCAGCAAGGAAACCTTACACACAATGTTTGAGTGTACAGGAACATGGAGGACTTCCTGATGCAAGGAGGAGAGTGCATGGTGCTGAGCAGCACAAGATGTTCCTCAAAGTCCACTACTGAGCTAACAGTATACTGTGTGTTAATCCAGATATCCCCCCATCCATGCTTTGCACACCATCAACCTAAGACACAGCTATATCTTCGGCTCTCTGGCAGGTAGTTCTCTTGGTCACAATGCTGTGGCAAGAAAATCCGTGGAAGCCTCTGTCTGTTTCTCGCAGTTGCAAGCTATTGTAGCTTCCAACTAAGTGCAAAGTCTCACCAGATGACTTTGGGGCATGATAATCATTCGCTAGATCTTCTGCAATTTGCTAGAAACTCTGAAAGCTGGGATATGTTCTAGTATCTTTGATTCCAAAAACACCCATTGCCAGGTCTTCAGAATGGCCCGTACTACATCCATGTCCAGGCATGAAAACTACAAATAAACATATCAGCATTTCAGAGTTCAAGATTTGATGACTCTGTGTCAAGTTATCTCTGAAACTAGTCTCAAAACTCATGACCAAACACATAATAGTATAGTTGAGAGCTCCCTATTCCCAGTGTATCTGGGAAGAGTTTACACTTTCAGGTCCATGGCTCTCCAGCTTCTTGACTGAGAGTGCTTGACACCCATTCCAATAACTAGGAAAAAAGAGACACACCCTTTAGCTTCAATTTTCGGGATCATATTGAAAAACATATGGAGAACACAAGAAAGGCAAGTTTCCTGGGCACTTTAAGTTTCTTGTGTGCTCTCAGGACACTCATTGACACGAGGAATGTCAATGCTTTTCTTGATTCAGTGATCTGATACATGCACATGACAAAAATGACACAAAGACACAAAAGAACTGTTGCCTTTACAGCAAGATTATAAAACAAATACATGCAGGAGAGCTAGATCTATGGAGAAATAACCAATTCCTCAGACCTTTAAACTTCCTCGATTTCATCAATGGCAAAGTTGTTTGTGGAGATCCCCGCATAATTCACAGTGCTGAACCTCACCACCACTGGATATCGAACTCCAGGTTGCTGAATCAGACGATTCACACAAAAACTGATCAGTCAGCAATGTAGAATGGATAACGAGAGTAGAGACACCAGTCTTCCTTTGTAGTAACTAATGTGTTCTCAAAATTTCAGGACTTGTAGTTTCCTGCAATTCATTGCAACAGCGGAAACACTAATCCTTAGAAGATACATTTCCGAAAGTCTTCTTTCAAGTGAGACCATCTTTAGAGTGAATCTTTTATTCTTTGTCTATATTGCAATCCCACACATCTGGAGAGGTTGGACAGCTCTGCCGAGCAATACTTCAAGACTCGACGACATGGTAAAGCGAGCGAACAGTTTCAGCCTAGAGTCAAGGCGCACGATGACACGGAACGTTTCCACCATGAGCTCCTCTTCCGACTCTATGGCACTACAACTAGTAGTTTGAGAAATGCGTCACATTCTGGAGTGTGCAGCTTCCACTCTTTCAGTAACTCCCTTAATGTGCTCATCCAGCAGGAACGCGTCAAATGACAGAGAGTTCTTTGTATAGTCTCGGACACAAACCTGATCGACAGCGACGACGGAGCCAACTTGGAGATACCAGTAAGACTCCTTCCTGAGAATCTTCACCGCAGCACCTCTTTTGGGGCCGATAGGCGCCGGTTTCTCCTTCTCCACAACGGGCGTCACATCCGCGGTAGCTCTAAGAGACAAACCGACGACTCGAGCCGATACGGGAGCAGCTCTCACAGTTCTCCATTGCACTCTTGCGGGAAACAAACTGTTGCTATGCACACAAGCAGTGGACATGGCGGATGTCCCTGCTACAGCTGCCAGAGTGGTCGAAGCCATTTCCCCTCCTCGATTCTTTGTTTTTTCCCTGGATCAAACGAAAAAGGAAAAAAGAAAAACAACTGAAATAAGAAACGAGGCTCAGAGAAACAACAACAACAAGAACAACGAGAAAGGATCGGATTACGAGATTTCGGTCGTAAGCCTCGACACACAAACGCAGGTCGCACTTGTTCTTGAGCTTCACAGGAGGCTGCAAAACGACAGAAGAGACGGAGGGGAAGGGTTTGCCTACCTGCCCGGGAAGCCTCCTGACCTTATCTAGATAGGCGGGAACGGGAGGCTGTGATTGGCCCGTATGGATGCCGGAAAACTCCAACCAATGCAGCAGTGCATGATAGAACGTCCCGGACCGTCGATGGGCCGGATCGATCTTCTCCTTGCCCGCTGGATATGCAGATGAAACAAGAAAATAACAGGAGCAATATTATTATTTTTATTATTATTATTACTATTATTATTTATCATGACTGAAAAAAAAGGAGGAGGACTATTTTTTGAGGCGAATTTTCGCCATTTTGCGAAAATTATTTCTGGAAAAAATATATTTTGTTGCAAATTAATTCTCTGTGTTTTTTAAAAAACAAATTTTCAGAAAATGAAAATTTTTATTTCAAAATTGTTGAAAATTGTCACATTTGCTTACAATGTGTTTAAGATTTTCTACCTTCGTATTTTGAATATTGTCAAATTTGGCTAAACATACTTATGGATGATCTCCATTTGAGCAACATAACAAAATTGGGGGAAAAAAACAAACCACAAACAAGGTTTTTATTTTTAATTACTTTATATAATAAACTGGCGAATTTCTTTTAAACAATTAGCAAAATTTATTCACTATGCACTAAGAAAAAAACAACTTTTTCCCCAATTTTTTGTTGAAAAGTCCCACAAAATTTGCTGGGGGAAAAAAAAAAATTGGCCGGAACTCACTCTTTTATTTGGTAACTTTGATTTTCAGGCTTTTTCTTTTATGCAGTAATTTTACTTCATTAGTTGTTTGTTTTTTATGTGTGGTTTTTATTTGGGGTGGTGGAGTGGCAGGAGGTTTTTTGTTTCCTTCATACATGTTCATTGTTTTGGAATTGGAAAATTATTGAAATAATTGTTTTCTTTATCTAATGTACATTTAAGAAAAAAATTACTAAATTTTTTAACAAATGCATTTGTGCACAATTTGACCACCTTTTGGTCATTTGTGTTTTATATTAGATAATCTATTGTCATTTAAAATAAATTCATGGTATGTATATCAAGTTTAACAAATATCGTGCATAAAAAAGTGACATAAAAGTGATAACAACACATGAAACAAAAATGATTAAAGCCATATTATAACCATGGTGCAAAGCTATTTTTGACATTATTTCCTCTTTCACAAAGGCTAATCATCTTTAGGTTTTTAAAAATGTTATTCACATCTTCGACATAAAAGACTATTTACTTAAATAAAGGAAAGATGCAAGAGCAAACACTTGTCTCGATCAATCTTAAGTTAAATTCACACTTAATGTGTAGGCATGTGTGTTTTAAAATGTTATCATTAAAGATTAACTTAGAAATTGGCAAGTAATAGGTAATGTTAGATTAATATCATGAAACCTAACTTCAACACAATTGATATAGAATTCACAACCAAACATTATATTACATGGTGTGACATGTGTTATTACTTTGTCATTTTCTCTTATGTTCACATTCAAAGCAAAGTTTAACACATTCTTATCGTTTTTGATAAAAGTTTGCATCACCATCTTTTCAATTCACTCTCATTTTTAATGTGACATTTCACTTTTGTGTGTTCAAAGTCACATGAAGTTTAAGATCACAAAGCTAGTCTTTCACTTTCGATTCATTTATGTCTTTATCATGACCCACAATTGGCCTTGAAAGTTGCATGAAGCTCTTTCGCTACATAGTTTATAACAATTGGGACTTGCAATATGCTTGTAAATTTCTCACAAACTTTTGACAAATCGATGAATGATAGATGGCCGACATTATTGTAATTCTCTATTAACTATAATTCAATTCAAATTAAACATGGAATAACAACAAAAAACTTGTTACAAACCTATAAAGTTCATGAAATTTTTTGTTGCAGCATTGTGATTGTTCACAATCTATAATGAAAACAAATATGTGGGTTCTAAAATCATTCTATAAAGGGCAATGAATGGGAGGGATCATGGAGTCTAAATTCCATGATCTCATTTTTCTAATGTAACATTGAATTAAAAGGTTGTGTTTGCCCTCTTCATTTAAAATTGAATGAAACTTGTTTAAAATCTAGATTTTAGGTTAAATTGGATGTTAATTTTCACACACACACTAATATCAAGTTAGCACCACCTACCAATGGGGATGCCACATCATCACCTATGCTATCTAACAATACAAAAGTGAATGTGTGCCCAAAAATAAATAAAAATTAACACTAACTTATTGTTGATTTAACATTAGGTGTGAATCATGTTTTATTTGTTTACCAGCTAAAAAGAGTATGGATATTAACTACCACATAGTAGGAAGCAAAACAATTTTACATAAATATATGAAATTTTATTTCATTGATCATAAATCTCATCCCAATGCATTGTCATTTTAAGTTGTAGGCTACATTTTTTTTTTTAAATTAAGATATTTCTTAGCACAAATACAATATTGGATAATAAATCTTCAAGTTTAATTATACATTTCATATTTAAGTACATAAGTGATCATTATATTCCAATTTTTGCAAATGTATGCTAATAAAATGTAAATAATTAATCATGATGCAAATAGCTTATAAATGATCCAAAAAATTAATTATTGAAAAACAATAGAAAAATATAAAAACATAACTAACATTTATTCAAACAAAATATGTGCAATTATGGATTAAATAACCAACAAAAACACACATGTTATTGTGAATCATTGAGGTGCATGAATGTTAAGACTTTTCCTATTAACCAAGAGGCTTGAAGCAACTATGAAACATAATTAATTGCACAAAAGCACCAAGCTTACAAGTTATGGGACACAAAAGAACGTCAAATATGAGGTTTAACCATTAATGATTGGAAACATGCAAAAAATAATTAAAGAGGTATGAAAATGTTATAAAGCCATAAAATACCTTATATTATTTGGGAACTTTCGTCCAATGGTGTGCTACCATGTTAATGAGACATTCCTTATAATGAGTTATGTGAATAAATTGATGCATGAGAAGCATCCAAGCTTTGAAACATGAAATTTTAAAACACATAATTTCAAGTAATAATTGTGAACATTGATGTAAATTAGAAGAAGATGAAACATGCACATGTAAAGTGATGCCCAAAATACCTTTATCAAATGTTGTTCATGATTTTTCATATTGAACGTTTGAATACATCATCAATTTTTTTTAAAATTTTAAGGTGTGTATCTTAGACTATGGATCTTTTTAATCCATTTGGGTTTCATATTGTTTTGCAACACTAACAATAAATAATAGTGCAAATAATATAAAAAATAGGCACATGTGTTTTTAAATGTTGAAAATTTAATCATGACATTATCAATATGAAAACTTAATTTCATGAATAAAACCCTTAAAGGATTATCACATCAATTTACATCTTACATTGTAACTTGTTGTAATAATATAAAAGACATAATCACACTAATATAATAAATTTATTCGCCAAAAAAAAAACATAACACCAATATTCATTGTTTGGTCATAAAGGGGGTTAGATCTTAAAAGCAATGAAGAAAATGCATTAGGTTTAAATAAATATTACAACTCATATTAGCACCAAACTTGGTGTTAATATAAGTTTCACCCTATCTTTTTTTAACTAATAGTTTTCAACTTATCATTGTTGTTGTGTGTATTGTAATTATAAATATTTTCAATCATTGTTGTTATTGTGTGTACTACAACTACAAATATTTTTTAACTTATAAGGGTTGGTGGATAAAAATAGGTTCAAAAGCAAGGTCACTTTATTGATAACTCTAATGACATCTAACTTTTAACATGAAAAAACAATCACAAACAGCACACAATGAACAAAATGGAAACTAAAGTTTTTAATCTTCATTTTACACATACACTCTCACACCTCAATACATTAGTTAAACAAAATAAATATTTGAAAATATGATTTAACTTTATTAACTTCAAATTTTCAACACAAACATTCAAGTTAAAAGAAAAATAAAAATCAATGAATAAGAAATTTGACCAATGTCAATTAATTTCAAGTTATATGTCAAGTTCAAGTTTGGGTTTGGTTTTAAGAATTTGCGTAATAAATTTTATGCAACAAGATGTGATCAAAGAATTATTTTAGAATAGGTAGTCTTTTTTTAAACTTGACCTTAGATATAGTTTGAAAAATATATAATTTAGCTAAATCTAACTTTATAAATTCATGATAACATTGCCTAAAGTTTGTTTAATAAAGTTTAATTTGTAAACATGAAAGTTTAAAACAAGGGTATTGCACCACTCACTACCATTGAAAATTATAGTTTGCAAAAAATAAAAGTATTACATCTCCCATTGTCATTGATGATTATATATTAGGTAACCAATGTTTAAAAGCCTTTGGACATTACTTTATAAACATTTTTTTTTTCCAGCAACAATAGTTTTAATAAGGTAGGAAATGTTAAATTGCAACAATGGTGTAATAGAATTTCAATGTAAACAATACCTTGTTGAAACTCTTAAATTACAATAATATGTATTATCAAATGATAAGGGTTGATAGAAACTAGAAAAAAGAGCATACAAACATAACATAAAACACCCTTTTTTTAGACTAATGAGAGAGAAACAATTCAAATGAAATTGTTCAAAAACATGTTATAATTTTAAACAATTAATGATCTTCACCTTCATAATCAAAGTAAGGACTTTTTTTATATTTGATTTTGGTATTTTGGTATAATTAGTGAATAATATGGAGACCAAAATATCTTTAGCTTTTATAATGTTAGGGTGAGTAATGAGTTTTAACAAGTTCATGTGTGATGGTAACATTTTCATTGACCCATGTCATGATGGCCATGGTTTCAAGTTAACAATGGTACATTTTTCAATGTTTTATTCATATGTTTGTAATTTATATAAATTTTCATTTCATATTTTTTCATTTCACTTTGTGAAGTTCATCCTCATTTAGATGGTTACTAATTTTAATGATAAACATGTTAAGAAATCATATTTGGTTTATTTCATGTGGCATGATTTTTTCTACATGTATCTATAAAATTATTTTTTTAGGCAAGGTTGCCAACACTATTGATGGAAGGACATAATAGGAAACTACTATTGTCAAAGTTGTCTATGTTATATATTATAAATGTTAACATTTTTTTCATACAATGTTGAAACTTTTGTTGAAACCTCTTAGCATAAACATGGACAAATTATGTTAGAGTGTTTATGTGAGGCATGTTTTTAATTATTTATTTCCCTTTTTTTAATATTTGATCATTTCATGTTCATAACTTTTTCAAATGAAAGATGTCATTTAACAAAATGCACAACTTGAAGATCCAATTTTTTTTTTAAATATAGATATAAGATATTAAAAATTTGTTTTATGATTTGAAGTTGTTATAATTTCATGTTGTTCAAAAGTTTGTTGTTAATGTGTGAAAAAAAAGATATTAGAAAGATAATAACAAAAAATATTAATTATTTTAATAATAAACATAAATAAATTAATCATTGGGAATTTTAAAGAGTTACGTGAAGTGGTTGTGAAGTTGTTTACATTGTAGTGTCTTTATTAAAGGACATTAAATTAAAATTATTGGTTAAAATGTTCTTAAGGCTCCTAAGTTATTTAAAGTATTTAAATATGAATTTAATTTAGGTGTCCTATGTTATTTAGGCTAGGTGACCTAAGTTGTTTATTTTAACCTATTAAATGACCTAGGTTATTTAACTTATGTTGTAATTGCCATGTGACAATTCACAATAGGTTAAAAAATGGCATTTTTCATATGTAATAAACTAAATCACTGGCTCAAATTGATCAATATGGGTCAATGTTGAAATTATCTTACATGACTACATTCAAAATTATTATAATCATAAGGAATATAATCATAAATAACATTTATAACATTTATGACTACAATCAAAAAAACAATCTATGATAAATATGACAAGTTTAATTTGATTACAAAGCCAAGTACAAACCTAATCATTTATGTAATCATAAAAATCATATTCTGAATTAAAAGAATGAATTAAAATTATTTAATATAACAAAGAGTAATTTGTGATTACAGTAATGAAAAAGTGAATGAATATTTGTCAATTCAAAAACTTACGATGCGAAATGATAACATTAACAAAACAAAAATTATGAAAATGCGTGCCAAACATTTTAAAAATGAACTATTTAACCATTTTTTCACTCATACATTCATTGGTTTTACAAGGTTTTATAATAAACTTGATTTAATACAAAATATTATTTTAAAAGGTTTTTCATTTGACATTGGTAATTGGGTCGTCACTTTCCATAAAAGCTAGGTACACGAGAGGACATTTGCATTTTATAGCCTCCTTTTAGGGTTATGAATTTGTTCATTCTTTAATGCTTGCTTCACCACTACCCTTGCACCATCCCACTCCCCTTTCCCATGCTCTGTCCCAAGGAAATTCCAAGTCATAATACACCCATTAATAAGACTTGGATATCTTGCAACAAAATACATTGTTTGACAACTTTTGAACTAACTAACACAACCATCACTCCACACCCAATGGTGTGTTGGTTTGATTCCTTGTGATGATAACTAGTCCCAATGCATCAATAAACAATGTTGCATGAACAAAGGATCATGTTCCTTATCATTTGAAACACAATATTAAATCAATGAAAAAAATATGACCAACATTGGCACAACATACATTAATAAGTCATCAAATTGATGACTATATGTTGAAGATTCAATGTTAATATGGTCATTGATACAATATGTTGATGGCATTATAACAATATGTATTGAGTTAACATTGGGATTGTTTTGATATAATTTACATTTTTTCAACACACATTCAATGAATAAGATCTTGTTAATGTTGACACAACACAAATTGATTAACAATTGAATTGATGTTGTTACAACCTTCATAAAGGTGGATTTTCAATGTTGTTGCATATCACATAAAATCAACACACTAAAAATGTTAAAACAATGGTACTCATATTGTCACAACATTAATACAATCCTATGAAGTGCTACAATATCAAATGGGCAAATAACAAGCAATGATTCAATATAAATCAATCTTGCATTTGATATAAGTGTTGAAACAACTAGTAGCATTGTTTTGACATTGATTCATAGCAAATCAATACAACATTGCATTTATATTGTTCCATATAAGTTATATAAAATATATATGTATTATATATAAGTAAAGTGAAAAAAAACTCCAACTCTTACACTTGAATTGATATATAAATAAAGTTTTGAACTAAGGTTCCAACAATAGGAAGAACTCCCTAAAGTGGTCTGGTGCATCACTAATTTGCCTATTTGTTTCCTTCATTACAAAAGATACATAAGAATCTTGAGTGGAACTACTACTTAGGCATCACCCAAGACAAGAGATGTATTATCAATGTTAAAGTTTTGTGACAACTAGGTCCAACACAAGGAACCCAAATTTTTACTACATAAAGATCTCATCAAATGAGTGCGAATGTTCTGTTGTCACAATATACACTACAGTCTTCCTTCTATCCTAAAGTTTGAACACATGTTGCCATGTAAGAAAACCAAGGCTTACCTAGAAATGGAAGTTGAATGCAAACTTGCAAGCTAGGAGAAAAATCCAAAAAAGGAGGTACATGTAGTAAATTCAAAAATCTCAAAAAAGAACCCTTCCAATCATGATACCAAAAAGGTGCTACTGATTGTCAATGGAATTCATTGTCAAATCCAAGGGTAGGATATTCAGGCATGAACCAAAGATTAGATGCTTCAATGGACATATTGCAACACAACAACCCACTTGAAAGAGGTAGTAAGATAATGAAAAAACCCAAGTTAAATTCATTCAGACTACATGAAGATTCACCCATTTAAGGAAAGAGGAAGGTTTGCAATCTCAAAAAGGAAAAGGAAGAAAAAACTCACCTTCGATACTTTTTGCTGCATCTTTAAAACTGCTAATGAAATATTGTTGTATATATAACATCAAGCTGAATTGTCTTCTCACTTGTTCTTCTCCTCTTGTCAAGCCCTTGTTTTTAAGTAGCATCCACGCCCATGTGAAAACAAAATTACCTTCGTCTGTGAGTTTACCCAATTTTTCAATCTCTACTCCATTTAATGATTTCATATTTACAATTTGTGGGTCACCTTCAACGTCTTCTAATCTTTCATCAGTGTTAGGGCTAACCAATGCACCAACAATGCTTACTTTGAGTGACCTTGAGTTGCTTTCAGAAATAGTGCACAAGCTTTGACACACACATGTTACACGGTGATAGATAGGGAATTCAACACCACTTCTTGTTCTTGACTATCCACACAAGTAGGTGGTAAAAAAAACTCCAAGATATAATCATCACTGCTAGTATGAATGCTTTGAAAGCAAATAACAATGATAACATTAAAGCCAACAAATGAGCATAATGACTGAAAGGATAATCAATTTTCTTATAGCTCTTGACATCCAATTCAAATGGAGGTTGGTTAGAAGCATAGGCTTTGCTAAAAAGCCCTTGCCCCTTCTCTAGAAGATATTCTAAACAAGCACGGCAGAATCCCCAAACACGAAGATCATTGACATAATGAAAACCATCTGCAATCTTGAGGCACACATGACTCTTAGACCTAAACTATTGTTGTTGCTGCTACTGCTCTTGCTATTACTTTCATTTGAATCAACAAATATTGTTCTATTGTTGTTGTTTCTTTCTATGACATTCATGGCATGACATGTGATAATGCCAGGAACCCAAGTTTGTGCCAAAGGTAACTTATGAGTCTCACACGTTACATTTAACGGCTCAACAATCTCTACTAGTGCAGCTTAACGTGCAAAAAATGAGCATTGAATAGGGTTACCAAAATGTCCTTGAACTCCTCAACAAATGTTGCAACATCCAAGCTCATATTTTTTATTTTAAGCAATCAGAGAAACCATTAGCAACCAGCAAGAATCAACAGCACTACACTCTTGAATGGAAGGTATACAAACAATCCTTGTATCCCCCCATCTAAGAGTACTACTCCCTTTTGCATCTATCTACAACTTCCTACATCATAACCTTAGACTTGCTTAAGCCATCAACTTCAATAAGATATTGGAAAGAGGACATCTATGTGATTAGAAAGAGGACATCTATGTGATTAGAAAGAGGACATCTATGTGATTAGAAAGAGGACATCTATGTGATTGGAAAGACAACTTTTCTTTGAAGGTAATTAGTATGTCAATTCTAGCAATATGACAACAATAATGAATGTAATCCATTCCATAGTGAGATAGCAAATACTACAGATTCATGAATGTATTCCATTCCATAGCAAAGCTAACAAAGATTGTAGAATCTGTAGTAAGAACAAGGAATCCAAGTATATAGAGTCAAAACCCAAAACTATAGGTTTTAGCAACTTCAAAATTATGTGATGCCATTAAGCCTAATTTGGCAATGTGAACTATCCTAGACTTCCCTCCCCATGCAAAGCGCTTTTGAATGTACTAAGATGCTTTTCAACTACACTAGTTTTTTTAATGGAAAATTAACCAATTTGCATGCATTAAAACATCACATTTGGGAGGATTTTGTCTTACGCATATTCCTTTTTATGGGGATGATCCAGGATCTAAAACTTCTTCAACATAAGAATGACATTGACAATCTTGTTTTCAAGGAGCTTCATATTGTGGGCTTGTACTCAACCATCCACGTGCGACAAGTTCTTATCCTCCATCACAAGCTCCAACAAGTAGAAAAAAAAAAAAAAAAAAAACTTTTTCCAAGGGAAAACCCACCTTTTTAAAAGAATTATAAATTTATCCCAAAATCCTT
>Ga0116227_10004000_pt1 | contig 32300 bp, 20 predicted proteins | sample S1TSphgellanicum_FD_89693 | JGI IMG/M metagenome (GOLD analysis project Ga0116227, IMG submission 89693) | Host-associated microbial communities from peat moss isolated from Minnesota, USA - S1T2_Fb - Sphagnum magellanicum MG | ecosystem: Host-associated > Plants > Peat moss > Unclassified... | reverse complement strand
AATATAAGAAGAAAGAAGAGAGGGGGGGGGGGGGGGGGTGATTAATCCTTTTCGTGCTAGGAAGTTATCTCACCCACTGCCCCTTTAATGTCACCTACATGTAAATTGTGAGATTTAATAGTAATGGGAGATCTAGAACAAACATCACATGTTAACACAATTTTCCTTTCTATAGCAAAGGTTAAAGCACGTTGAAGAGTAATACTAACACGTTGCTTGAAAAATTGAATGAAAAAAGACAAGGATAAATGACCTCTTGATCATTTATCATGGAAAAGATGAACACATTCTTTGATAAAACAATCCATATCTCGCTTGGGTGCATTGTGCACTTCCATGGCCATCAGAATAAAATGGTGCCCTTCATGAAACCTTCTATACTTGCGGATCTTAGCAGTGGCATTAAGTTCCATAATTGCACTTGCTGGTCAACTAATGACACGAAACCATTGTCTCTTACATCGGGTTAGTAACCACCACATTGGCAACGAAGACTTGGTCCTCTCGGGTCATGTAGAGATTGGTTCATAATGAAACCCATAATGTAAAGGTGTACCATTGCTCTATTCATATAACATGCCCATTCTTTCAAGCAGAAACATACATGACGTTTTGGATGGTGTCATGTGTGGCTCTCTACTAATTTCCAAATGGGCAACAAACTAAGTCTGTGCCAAATGCGTCCAACCTATGTCCACATTCACACGTGATAAGACTAGATGCCAAAGGTTGAATTAAATGAAGATGAAAATGCAACGTTGAGGTGAAAGTAAAATGTGCGATGCGAAACGAACAAATAGATGGCCTAACAACCAACCATAGCCCTACCCCCTTGCCTAAACAATAACAAATGCGAGCTCTAGATGTTGAGGGAATGGAGTCATCCTCCAAGACAAACTTAAGGGATGTGTCATGGTGGATGTCCATCAAAGATGCCTATAGTGCCTAAGGCGCCAATAACTGTTAGATTCCTAAAAGAAAGGTGCATTCTTTTAGCTGCAAGATGAAAGACATTTCACATTGGATGTAAGCATGATTGAAGCAAGTGTGGGCCTTTCTCAACCTGAAAAACATACTCCTCCAAAATGGGTCTATCAAAAATACGAAACCTAAAGCACAAATATGGAACCATCAGAGCCCAACTCCCCAAAAAAATAGATGGGGCACAATCCTCCATAAAAAGAAGGCCTATACCACTAAAGGATATCGGTAATAAAACCTAATGCTTTGCTAAAAGGCCCTAAAAAGATTCCCATGATCTTAGACTCATAATGTCCCAACATATTTGCATAATTCTTTTGATGAAACTTGCCAAAAGAAATAAGAAGGAAGAAGGAGGTACTATTCATGTGAGATAAGAAGGTCAACAAACTACATGAAGACAAAATGCCCAAAACAACTTGGGTGTCTCCTAGGAGAGGGAAACCATTAATATGCACCACGTTTTAAAATAAAACTGCATCCAAAAAATGCATGGGAAAGTCTTAAGAACCCATTGGCACACCTAAAATGCATTGGCCATTTATGACCAAAGTGTAGCCTTGAAGAATCTTTATGCATGGAGAGATCCCTAATGGATGTCGAAACCTGCATTTTGACACCTTGACCCTAAGCCCAACTAGGTTTAATTGGGTTGAAAGGTGGTCAAAGGCGCAATTAATTTCATTCATAGGCCCCACAATGTGGGTATCGTCCGTTAGGGATGAAAAAACATGGTTGGGGGCCCACGCGATGGTTTCTAAAAGAATTCGATAATGGGCCAAATCAAATAATGGACCTCTTAGGGGGTCACCTTACTTCATGCTTAAACATGACTCAGTAATGGTGACCCCCTCCACATGCCACCCATGCTAATAATAAAGAGAAAAATGAACACCATAAAACAACCTGGTAAAGGGGACAATGCTTGCCAAAGGCCCCTTAACATCATATCACTTTTTAAAAATAGTAGTTCGAAGAAACACTATTAAAAGTGTATTTGATGACCTACATCACGGCCCAATCAGGGTGTAGGTCAAGGAAACTTCAGATGTTAAAAGGGATGGCTTCATAGCCTCCAAGGGTTGATACTCCAAATTGATGCAGGGATAAGTGTTCTTGAAATTGCCCCCAAAGTTCTAGGATAATGGAATGATTAATAAGTCAAAGAAACACCTCACTTATGGTAGTAAAATGAAGACCACCAATGTCTTTTGCCATTACCAACAATCTACTAGCCCCCAACATTAGGGCCACCGACCTAAGGATCTCCCCACAAGTAGCAACAACAACAACCTGGAATAATTCTGAGAACCCTAAGGATTGGTCCTCCAATATGAAGCATCTTGAAAGATATTCATATACCATCCTAGAAAGCCCACTTGAAGACAAATGGGGAGTAGAGGCTAATGCTCGAGCAAACAAAGTCCTATTCGGGACAAAAATGTGTTAAGGCTAAAAGTCAAAGATATGTGGAAGGACAAGGTCTGAAGGAAGGGGGTGCAACTAGTGTAGGGCAACAATGGTGCCCTTCAAAGGAATAGTTGGTGTCATGGGCTAGAGAGCTCTAGTAATGCGATTATATTCACTGACTTTCCTTAAAATTAGACATCGATAAAAACAAGTGGTCAAAGAATCTTCCCATGAATGGTGAAAGCGAAGCACACAAGAAGCACGTGAAAAGTCTTTTTGAAAAGAAGACTAGTCGCCCGCCATAAACCTCCTAAGGCAAGCAAAAACTTCTCATTGACATGAACTACCTTTTTGATTATAATGTAAACACCAACAAGGCAATAGGAGGAAAAGGAACCATGTTAATTTGTCTATTGGGTTTCAAGCAATTTAGTTAAAAGGTAGGCGAAAAGCTTGCTTAACCTCATCCTAGATGGTTCGAAGGATCCTATGAACCAAACGAGGGCACATGAAACAAGATTCAAACAACCCCAAAAAGGAGCTAGATTGGGCCTGAAACCAACCCCAATAAGCAAAAGGAATAGAACCAAGGAGAAACACATGAGGGGAAGACACTTGCAAAAAATAAAATAACTTGGTTAGCCTAGGAAACGAGGCTAGCAAGAGGGTGAACACTTTTGACGTGCCTCAAGAGGTCACTTAAAGTGTAAAGGCCAGAACAATGATGACAAGGGGAATCTTGAACTAACAAGGGACGCAAATAGGGAGCCATTTTATAAAAAAAAACGATTTTCTTGAAAATTCTTGCCATTACAAGAACTTGCCAACGATGGTAGGCCTAGTCATTACAAGAGCATAACAACAAAGCATTCAGGTCAAAGATGGTGGTCGCCAAAAATAACTTGAAAGAATAGAATCCATCTTTTCTATGATTGTTTGGTTTTATTTTGTGTTTGTTAAAGAGTGTGTGTGTGCCCTAAACAACAAGCATGGCAATGATGAGGAACATCACCATTACCATGGCCACGCTCCACACCTCCTCGTTTGTTTTTAATCGCCCTTCTCCTTCACATATTGTCTATGTTGCAGTTGTTGCATTTCTTTTTCCACAATATTGGAAACCACCAACGATGAAAAGCATCACCACCATCATTGCCATGTTCCACGTTCAAAACTCAAAATAATTCCTAGCATTATCTTTGGCTAGATTAGCAATAGAAACAACAATTTAACTAATACCGACAAGCAATAGTTAATTATTTAACTAACCTACTTTAACCAATACCCTAAACATCTGAAATTTTTCTTAGTGTACTGGTCCTTAACTACTTCCACCTCCCACCAACCAGGTAAACTACGTATTCAAGTGGGTAAGTATCATAGATAAGTAGGTAGGGAATGTAAGTGGTTTCTATGTGGGTAGGTAAGTAGCTAAAACCTTTGATTGGCTATTAGACAAGTAGATACATGTTGATGATTAGTACATAACTAACCATTGTGGTTAGTTATGGGATGACAATACGACCAAAAAAAAGGATGTTCCTATTTCACACATCATCCATCCTACTTGGTGTGTTGATGGGTGTTGGTTCCCTATTTAACAATATTTGAAGGGCAAATTATATACATGAATACCCATTTGGAAAAGAGGAGGGATATTACACCTACTGATGATTGGTGCAAGATCTCTCTCATTTTAGTAGGTGTAAGATCCTTTTCACTCGTACAGAGTAGGTGTAAGAGCCCTCGCCCTCATATGCCTTGTGATCCATAATTGTTTAGGTTCATAATAACTTTCACCTCTTCCTTCACATTAGGTGGGGGAACATTCCCAAAATATAGGGCTAGACTTGGCTACCACCTTATTCTAGGCCCCTTATTTTGGGAATTGCCCCAACCATGAGGCTTTATCCTACACTTAAAAAACCTAAACCTAATTTTTCTCCTTTGTACTTACATGAATTCACACATCATTTCCTTCATAGGGCCTTAGGCATCTTATAAGGTCCAATAGTTTTGACGAGCTGCTATGGTGAAGTTACTTGATTCAAAAATTAGTTTAGGTTCATGGTTTAAAATCATAGGTAAGCCACATTCACACTTAATGTTAAGTCAATGTTAAATGAAAATCTAAGTGGCACTCAATGTTAAATGGGTTGCTGTTTAACATTTAAGTCAATGCTATCTTAACATAAAATTTTCATGATAAATAGGTTTAAGTCCTAAACGACTAGCTTGGTGTTAGGGGACTTAATACTAGAGTTCTTAACACCAAGTGTGAATGCACCTTAAGGAATGTAAGTGGTTAATATGTAGGTAGGTAGTTTAGGTAAGGCACTTAGTGACTATTAGGTAGGTAAATGCATGTGAATCCTTAATACATAGCTAACCACCATGGTTAGTCACTGGACAAGAATAAAACACAAAAATGTTTCCTATCCACACACTAACCATTTTGCATTGTGTGTAGTTGGGTGCTGGTTCATTATGGCCTTAGGGAGGGGGCATGTGAATTGGGGCTTCCAAGTAGGGTAATGCCCTTGGAGGGGTGTGTTCCTAAAATAAGTGCATGTCCAAGGTGGAAACATTGAAGGGGCACATATTTTGCAAACACTTCCATTGAACATTAATGTTATATGATGTAAAGCACCATTAGAAAAAAAAAATCCCTTGATACTTGACATATATTTTTTAAAGAAAATAAAATAGATATAAGGTATTTTGAAAAATGGAATAACCAACCCTTTTTGCAGAGGAAAAGTTCCATTTAATAATGAGCTTTCCATATTCACTATAATGTTTTAGTTGGTGCTTTGTGTAAATGGTTGAGAGCCTAGAATGCATTTATGCATTCCGTTTTTTTGTTGGAAATGCATCTAGGCCCTCAACCATTATGCAAGGGAAGGCACAACACTTTCCTTACACAAAAGCAATAGAATAGAGTGTGACATGCTATTCGTTCACCCATGTCACACTCTATTCTATTACTTTTGTAAAGCACTTGAAGAAAAACTTAAACCTTACATCAGTCCATTGATATCTCTCCTAAAAAAAAATATTAAAATTATATTATTACATATATAATACATTTAATAAATATTATATATATTTAATATATTTTTAAATAGATATATTATACCTATTTATAGGTGTAAGGTTCCTCTCACTCTCGAGGAGGAGGTATAAGAACCTTCCCCCCTTTACTTACATTCATGATCTATGTATGTTTAGATTCATGATAATTTTGCCTTGTCCTTTTTTACTTACATAACGGATGATGAAAACGCCCATATGAAATCAACATCTTGTAGAATACGGAGGCCTTAGCTTGTGTAGTGTAAGTGTGCATGACATGATCACACATGTTCATCAATTTGTTGGCACACATGGGTTGTTTCATGCAACATGAATATGTGTTTACGGAATTGTCGGCCACCACAACTCACGAGAGCACACATAGGCTAAGTACCACACACACAAAGAACTTCACAATTTTGTGCATCATGATGGCACACCATCTCAAACGGCCACCTCTGGCACGGATGATGTATCATGTTGTTCAATAGGTTCTTTGGACCACCTCTTTATAAATTCCAAATGGGGTAGCAAAATGCAATTTCCTAACTACATGTTACTATGCTTCAACTTTAAATAGGAATTCAATTTCATTTATGATATGGTTCAAAAGTCATATGGGAAGCATGTTTGGATACTAATTTGGATTCTTACACCCTAAACCCTTCTTTTATTTTATTTAAGATTTTTGAAACTTTTGAGGAAGAAGGGTTTTGCTTAAAATTTTGAAAAATTGGTGGTTCAAATGGACCTATATAGAGTTCAACAAATTTTCCTCGACCAATTACCTTATATAATACATATCTTATTCAATAAATCATGAATTACCTATTCATTTGCACTAAACCCTAAAACCCTAAACCTTCACAATCATACTAATCCTAAAGCATTTTCATATTAATTTGTTGCAAAAGCCAATAATTGCTTTAACAATATTGGTAAAAATTTAAAAAGCCTTTTGACTAACCTACCCCCACTCCTTGCACCCCTCTCAAATGCAAAATTCTTTGAGTCAACAAAATGACAACAAAATTTGGTGACAATTCATTATTTTTCAATTAATAAAATTGAATATGATTAAAAGCTAACCTTGATTTTTAAAAATAAAATAGATCAATAAATAATTAAGATAAATCAATTATGGTCAAATCATCATTATCTGTCAGGGACATGGTTTTTTTTCAATTATATATATATATCTCTCATTTTTCTCTTTTCTTAAAACCCTAACTTAATTATAGGAATTGACTAATAAAATACTAATTTGTATTAAAATTTTGTATTCACCAATAATGTGTGTACATGTACTTACTCTTCTGAGTTACCTGCTTTTGTTTTACTTTTTTACTGCAGCTTTATTTACTGCGTATCTACTTTGGTACCGCAGATTTAGTACGTATGGGGTATTATTATTATTCAGTAGGTACTAGGTAGTACGGGCGGCTATGGATGAGTCTGCGACGTCTGTCATCCACGAGGATGCACGTGGGTTGATGCTTTCTCATCATCCACAAGCGGCGGAGTTCACGACCGTCGATGGAGATATTACCTGATTCTCGGAGATTCGTGGACCGTGGATGCCTTATCCATCACGTGGGCAACTGGGAACGGACAAGGGGCGAGGATAAGGTTTCATGGCCCTTCATTTATGGCTCACATCCATATCCGCCACGGATCTAAATTCAATAAAAAAAACTGTTCATCCATTTTACAGCGCTATATATATATATATATATATCTCTCTCTCTCTCTCTCTCTCTCTTTTTTTTCTTTTTTCTTTTAGGGGCAGGAGGGAGGTGCCCGGGGCGGGGGGGGTGCACTCTTTTCGGTGTTATTGGGTCCGTATATTAAATAATTTATTCAGAAAAATTATGGTATTAAATTACCACTTGATCCACTAATCTTCATCATGAGAGGAACCTTACAGTTTTTTAAAATTAAAAAAAAAGATTTTGGGGGGGGTGGGGGGGGGAAGGGGAGTGCGGGGCAGGTTGAGGAAGTTTTTAAAAGTTTCATTTGGGGAAAGGGAAGAGGAGGTGGGAGCGGGGGAATAGGGATGGAATAAAAAGGAGGAAAGGATTCTAAAATTTGAAATTTTTATGTAGAAACATGTATAATTTTTTTTTAAATATTAAAAAGTGAAGTTTTTTTAAAAAAAATTGCCCACATGTTTCAACAACATTATGCTCACCCAATTGGTTTAGAAACACACACACACACACACACACACACACACATATATATAATTTATTATAGCTCCTATTTTATGAACAAAGATGATGCCCCTATTTGTTTGTTTGTTTGTTTGTTTGAAAGAATTTATGTTATAAATTTGTTCTAAAGCACCAACAGAATATTATTTCTAAAACATGCTCCGTGATAACCGGCGGGTATCCACCAGGTATATAACAGGAAAGTTCTTAAAGAAGCAAAATGCCCACTCATTTGGCTTTTTCAAAATGGCCCGCCCCTTCTTGCCAAGGAGAAAGTCTGCTGGATAAAGTGGCCTCCACATATGCTAGAAATTTTCGGCCGGTGCTTTAGATTTGTGAATGGTCTCATTAGCATAATAACTTTTGCCATGCCAATGACCTCAAGGAACAATAATAATACAGAGAACCCAATAGAAGGAACATTTCTCTTATTGAGTCTTCAAGAACCTCCCCCACTTAGATTGCCTCAAAAGTTGGTTAAGGAAAAGCCCAAATGTAGTCTTAAGTTGTGACACACTTCAAACCAGGTTTTAAGTAGCAGATAATAACAAAAACTACCAAAGTGCAATAGAGATGAGCAATGCAACAAAGCAACTCATCACATAATGGCCCTGCCCAGGGTTTAAACCCTAAACCCTAAAATCTTAGAGCAGGTTCCAACAATATCAGAGGATGAAACTGTGCAACATGGGTTACGTGATTTGAATCCAGATCATAACAAAAACTACCAAACTGTAATAGAGATGAGCAATGCAACAAGCAACTCATCACATAATGGCCCTGCCCAGGGTTTAAACACTAAACCCTACACCCTAAAATCTTAGAGCAGATTCAAACAATATCAGAGGATGAAACTACGCAACATGGGTTAGCTGATTTGAATCCAAAATGCATTTGATTTTGTTTTGCAACTGGAGCCTAAAGAGTATACATCTCAATCTTCAGCTGTCAATCACAAATTGACTCCCAATTCAAACCAGATTTGGTAACCCGCAAATCCTACTGGGGAAGCAAACTCTCTTCTCTCTGAGCAGAGTCAAGAAACTGGGCATCACATCTGATATTGAGTCTTAAGAATTGAACTAGTTTGTGGGGAGCCAGCAGGTTTCCTCCATTGTCCACATCACTTGTATAGGAATAAAACTAGTTTTGAAAATCAAGTTTAGGGTTTAGGGTTTAGGGTCCTTGCCTTGATTTTTTTTCATGTGACCTTTACTGTTGTTTTCATCCTTGACCCATTTTTTTCATATCCCTTTTCTATCAAAATATGCATATGCAGTAGTGACGCATTTTTCACAACAGGAATAACAAGGATCAATGGTTTAGGGTTCATAACATGACCTTTGCTGTTGTTTTATTGTTGATGCATGCTTTCAAATGGCCTTTTCTATCAAGATCTGCACGTGTAGCAAAACAAATTTTCACAACGAGAATAACAAGGATCACAGGTTTAGGGTTTAGGGTTCATGGACTTTGAGCTTTGCAGCCAAGTTTCATATCTGCAAACTTACATTCACAGGCATGGGAAGGATGATGGAGGGAAAGGGTGAAGAGGATTTTTATTTATTTATTTGCCGTAGCAAGCATAAACCCCAGAAATTAATGTATCCATGTTCTTGGCATGGCAGCACAATTGAAAGTATCATCACCTTGAGAAAGAATCAAAGAGATGGAGATCATGCTGCTTCATATGCGTCCTGTCCGAGCGTCAGCTTGAATTCTCCTCTCCAACCCTAGTATGCAAATCAGCTTTTCTTGATTAGCCAAATATGATTTGAAAGAAATACCTCAGATGTTGTCAGGATTCAGATGAACATTTTTACAACTTGTCGCTTGCACATCTCTCTCTCTCTCTCTCTCAGAATCTACAATTTGATTTCTTCCACATGTAAGTAAGCACTATTGATTTGTCACTACAATAACAGTAATGGCATTGAAGTGACCAAATGTAGAAAGTCACTGGCAGGTGTTATTATATAAAAAATAATCTAAGCAAGAAAACCTCTGTGGGAAGCAGTAGGAGTAAGTAAGGTCTGCAAGAGCTTGAAGGTGGAAAAAAAACCTGAGGAGTGGAGAATCCCAAACTTAAGGAAATTTGCCAAACTCGGAGAAAAGACGCTCCCCCTGTATTCGACAATTGTGTTTTTGGCACAGATGGAGTACTTAATGGGGGCTTTGAAAAAAAAAAAAACCACCAACAATAATCTCAAGAGAAAATTGAGATAAGCAACAAAACTGATGATGGGTTTTACAGTTGACAGTCTAATCTGTGCTCTGGAGAAAAACCACATGCTTCTCTACCATCCATGACTCTGGCTGGATACCCAAGCTCAGGGTTTAGGGTTTAGGGTTTAGGGTGAATGTGAAATTGGTTTGCCAAACTCAGACAGAAAAAACTCCTCCCCTCCAGTTATACAGCTCTGGGCGACCTAAAACTTTCAGTCGCCAAACCAGGTGACTGAAAATTTTTAGTTGGAGATTATGGCGACTGAAAGTTGGCTGAAATTTGTCCAAGAAATTTCAATTGATGCCCAACCAAATGATTTCAGGTAGTGCCCAAAAAATTGTTGTTGGCTAAAAGGTGTACTTTAATTACTTCTAAAATATGGTACTATTTATTCAATATATATATATGTATGTATAATTAATATAGATTACGTAATAATTAAATTTTTATAATAACTATATGTTGGTTTAAATATGTGTATATTTAGAAAATTAGATAATAATAAGGTGAGAAACAATAGGTTAAATATTCATCTAGTACACTTCAAAAAATGTTTTTGCTTGATGCACATGGTTTAGAACTCCAACACTTAGCGACCCTAATAAAAATAATGCAAGTTTAATGAATTTTTGTTAAAACTTTGAGATCACAAATTTGAAAGAACAAAAAGATTATTCATAATGATTAATAATTTCAATGTGAAAACCATAAATAGTTTCAACATCAAACTTACTTTAAACTTACATCAACATGAAATATATATATAATAGGTTCTAGGACCAGGACTTGTAGCCAAATTATAAAAGGATTTTAACAAATTAGCATCTCCATATATTGTCTATAGCTAAAACATAACTAAATCTTCTTATCAATAATCGTTATTTGAACAACACCACAAAATTGAAAATAATAATAATAATAAATTGATGTCATTATTATGATATCACCATTTTTAATGTTTTTAAATATTTTAATAATTAAGAATTTTCATCTCTAAATGTTTAAACATAAACTTGTAACAAAACAAAAATAAAACAAATGTTAAATCATCGTAACAATAAAATAATAATATACCCAAATATTATTTTTTAAAAAAAATCTAGCTAGGATTTATATTTCTCATACATCAAAGAAACAAATGGAAAAATAAATTAAGAATTGTTTTTGGAGGTCTTGTTATTGTGGCATCGTGAACATTGGTAAAAAAAACTTGTCCAATGATGAATGAACTAGGGAGAAAACACAAAAATAAATTTATGTAAATGTACAAGTTTCAATATTAAAAATTTTAAATATAAAGGTCTACATGGACACTAGACTTTGTATATATTAACATTTTGACTTAATTTTTAAATCAAATATAAATGTGAAACATAACAAGTTTTTATGCATCCATTTTAAGGAATTATGGTGAGTGCAAAATGCAATTAGATAGTAATGGATTTGACACATTCAAAATGAATTATTCAACTCATGTGCAAATGTTGATAGTTCAAGAGATGTGAGGTTTTTATAAGTTATTACATATGTTTTATTAAATTATGATAAATGTAAAATGCAACCCATGAATAATGGTTTCAATATGATAAAAATGTACAATTCAATTCATGTATCAAGTTGATAGTTGAAGAGATGTCAAAAATTCAGTAACCATTATAGTGCAATGTGTTAATAAAGCTAAATGTTACCTTAATTTCCACATCCACAATTTGAAATCATTATTAAAAAAAAAAGGTGACTTTTTGTGTAAGTGCAAGGTGCAACTTATGAATAACATTCTCCACTTGTTATCAAACCTTGATTCAACTTATGCTAGATGTTAATAGTTGAAAAGTTGTTAAAAGAATGATTAAACAATATCACGATTCTTGCAAAGAGTCTAGGGTTGAAATGTTTTCCATGTCAATTTTTTTTTCCATTATTATAAAATCCAACACTGAAAAAAAAAATTCAATGCTAGTGAACAAGGTAATCGTTGTTTTCATTATGAAAATTATGCACAAATAACTAGAAAAAAATTTCATTTACTATTTGTGCATGATGATAATAAATCAAATATTGGTCAAATTGGACAAGTACTTGCAATGGGTGGTAGTGAAAAAACTTAAGATTTTTTCTTGTGCTCATTAAACAAATATTATAGGTGTTGATAATGGATTTCTTAAAAAAATTAGTTAGGTCATATTAAATGAACATTTTGAAATCACTAATCTCATTTTCTTTGTAGTCAATCCCATGCAATTTTGAAATTTTCATGGTTGGTCAATAGCAATGAAAAATTAATCTTACAACTTATTGATCTTGCAGGCTTTGAAAGGCCAAAAGGAGAGGGGTTCAAAAAAGGTACAATTTTTATTACCATGTTATTGTTAATAGTACATTATTGTACTAATACTATGTTGTTTTTGTTGGAACCACCTTCACCAATAAAAATCAATGGTGAACAAAAATATGAAGTGAAGGAGATCCTTGATTCTAAGTTGTCGAATTAACAACTACAATACCTCGTCCATTGGCAAGGTTATGACATTAATGAATGCACTAAACTTGGGAACCATCTAAACACTTATCAAACACCATGGAGAACGTGAAAAAAATTTCACCAACACTATCCAAACAAACCCAAGGTTGTTCCTTGTGGAACACATTGTTAAAAGGGGAGGTGATGTCATGAATGGCATTGCCAACTAGTAGCATCATTGCCAACATCATCATTAGCATCACCGCCAACATAATTGTCAACATCATCATCAACATCATTACCAATATCACACTCTTAGTTTAGTATTAGTTCATTATTAGTTAAGTGGTATAAATAAAGGTAGGACATTCAATTACGTTTAATATATTCAACACCAAATTTGGGTATGTTTTCTTATCATAACTTTGTTTTGTTTTTGTTTCATTCTTGGAATAAAATCTTGTTGAATTATTGTTTCACACATGTCATGTTCTTGTTCTTGTTTTTCTTGTTTTGTGATTTGGATTTGAAACTAGGCATGCCCTTGTTTTCATCTTGGTTTAGAAAATCGAGTAGACTTGATTATTTTTGTAACCGTTATAGATGTGTAACTATTATTGAACCATTCCAATGTAAATTGCGAAAGTTGGAATGCATCAAAGGTAATAAAATTGAATAGAAATAACACAAAACAAACATCCATGGATGAAGCTTCATAATGATGCATTACAAGTGGGTTTGAGTTGTTTGGGACATGATGGACTTTAATTAGAAAATATTGTCCAATTTTTACAAAAGTAGACATGTGTGCATGTAATATTAAAAATAGGTGGAAAATCATTATAAATAAAGTAAATATTTTGGATGAAAAGTTGGATAAATAGTAATATTATTTTTACAATGACATTTCAATTTGCTTGAATTTGGTCCTACAAAGATTGGTTGGAAAAACAAATTTTGATTTTTAGTGCATTATTTGGTGTCAATTTTTTGATTTTGTTAAGAAACCATCATGTTGTTGAGTTCTATCAATTGAAGAAAGGTGAGGTTGTAGAACTAATCTATCCAATGATCAATTTTACTTCATAACAAATTAATGTTTCCTAACAATGCTCATCAAGGAGCATGCTGCAACTTCATGTCCACAAAAATCTTCCCACATTATATCCCCACAAATTGCACTATTAAGAAGTGAACAACTTGAACAATGTTCTGCACTACTACCAGTGTGTTTAAAGTTCAATTTGAAGATGTCCATATCTAGCCACCAACAAATCCAACCATTGAGGATGGCAAATCAATCCTCTTGACTTGTGTTTCGGGGAAACAAAAACTTTATCTAGTCCAAGTGTGACATGTTTAGGTCATGGATAAATGATGCAAATGGTAGTTGATGAATCAGTAGTGAAAATAATGAAGATCAATGATATAAATGTTAATTAACACATAATTCTTTTAGAAAATGTAGCTCCACACTCATGGCTTGCTGGTCCTATACAAGGTATGGAGGATGTGATTGCATTAATTAATGGTTATTTTAGACTTGATAGGAACAACTTAATAAAACTTATTTACAAAACTAGAGGAACATAATGAACATACAAGGAATTAATGTACATAAGATAAGTTTTATTAAGTTGTGTTGCCATCAAAACATAATAAATTAAGAGGAAAATAATTCCCATTAACATCATTTCAAACCAAGATTTTGTTAAATCTAGCGTACTGGGTTGTTCTAAGGTAGTGGGTGCGTTTACAAGTAGACTAGGGTTCAATTGTCAACTCGTGTCATGCATCATTGGCAACTACCTCAACATCATGTTCCATGACACACTTTAGGTGCAACACTCATTTCTTCCTTGAAACATGTACCCAAGGTATCATTATGGTTCACTTAAACATTTTTAAAAAAATTCCTTTCTTTTTCATTCCTTGTTAGAATTATCATATTGTTGTAAATTAATTAGTAATTTTTTTACTTTTTGTTTCCAATCAAGGAAAATGTAGGGAGTTGAAACATTTTTGTATGTGATGACACTTTCATGGCCATTAGCCATATTCACATTTGCCATCTACAACACCATGTGGTACTTCATGCCCATTTATGGTAGGTCAATGAATGTGGTTTGGAAAATTTTCACATTGCATGCCAACTTGTAATTTTCTCACACCTTTTTTAACACATGTTTTCATCAAATTTTTAGTCAAATGGAATTGTTTATCTATTATTTGAATCACCAAAGGTGATACTACAAATATTAAAATAAGATTGTTAAGACTGCATAAGATTTAGTGGCATTAGTTAATGAGATTGTAGAGGAGGTGTTGCTAATGGCAAGTTGGTGGTGTGCACCTTTGGAACTAAAAAAAAGAACTAGTTAGGTCCTTGTCCATTTTTGGTTTTCTTGATATCCTTCCATGTGCACTCCAATCCCTCTACCAAAAATGGCGTATGTAAGTTCTCTTTGCAATGGCTTTTAACTCTAGGGATGTGCATGCGTGCATTAATAGAACTTAAAGATTTTCATTGCTAAATGTGGTGTAAAGTAGAGTTGATTTTTTGTGTCATGGGATGTGAGGTATAATGAATATAGTAAGTGGTTGAATAGGTTGGAGGACATCATGAACTTTTGATAGAGTGTGCCACATGGGTTCTAGAGTTATGACTCTAACATGTTGTACAATGCCACACAAGTTATGTCTTTTTTCTTGTTTTGACATTTCCTTCGAATTTGTTTTCAAATATTACAATTCTATATTGAAAATACTTGTAAATTTCAAATTGATTTTTGTGGTTGGGAAGGAACTTATGTAGTGACAAGCTAATCAACAATTAAACCAAGTTGTTTACAATCAAAGTTGTTTACAATGCCTATGTTAATGAACAAATTCTTGAGGTTAATAAATGCAAAGTAGAGGCATTACAAGCGGTGTTTTGATTGGATTGCAAATTGTGATTAGTGGCTTGAATATAGTGGTGCCACGATAATCTTTTGGTACAAGTGTTGAATATGTTATGTGTGTGATAGAGAGAAAAAGATTGTGTGTGTGTGAGTGAATGTTGAAATTGCAAAGTCTAGGTTACATATGTCCCATGTTTGGAGTTTTTGCACCTAGCTCTTAGTTCTAGTCGTTTGCACATTAAAAAATTGCCCTAGTTTAGGTATAAAATTGTTTTGATGTTAAAGTACAATTATCTTTTGTTGTAGGTTGGTCATATGTAATGTCATGAGTTGTTTTGCAAATGGGTATGTCACAATAGGAATGTACAAGGACATTTGGACAAAGCCAACATCACTAACCCTATTCTTTTATTACCTACTTACGTACCTAGGTTAGAGGTAGGTAAGTTGGAAGGTAGGAATGAAAATATTTTTATTTTATTGTGGGTTTAACCTTTAAGGTTAAGCCTTTTTTATTATTCACCCTGAATGGAATTTTAAAAAAATATGAAAATGTAATTTACAAAGCACCTTCCTTATATATTTCACAAGATGAAAATGAAAGACAAAACATATGGGATGGACTTTCTAGTTGCAACTTAATTTATAACTTAGAAAGTCTATTATTATTAACTCTTTAATTAAATAAAATATTTATTTATTTATATTTGAAAATATAAATAAATTAATAAGTCAAGTTTAATTAATTATCATTTTTATCTAATTAATTAACCTATAACTATTAGTAGTAGTTATATATTAAATAGAATACCTAGTCAGTAGATAGACCCACCTACCTAACACTTAACCTATTTAGCCAATCCACTATATATATATATAATGTAAACTTTACATGCCTTAAATACATTATAAATACAAGATTTATTCTAATGATTATTTCATGTTATTTGTTTTCTCTTCACTAACATTGGTCTTGGTGTGAAAGCACATTGGGAGGGGGGGATAAAACTTAGGGAAATTTTGGTCTAATATTATGATACATATAAAACAAGTTTTCCAAAATGTGATGCATTAAAATTTTTCATTTAAAAAATATTTGGGCTTTATAAATTTGACATTAAAAATTATTTTATTTAATATATTTTAAAAATATGAATGAATTCAATAATTCAAATTCAAAGAGTCATGTGTATATTTATGATATACATAATATAATATATAGAACTTATATTTCATTTCAATTTGTGCTAGTATTTGGTTTATTTTCTTTAATGTGGTTGAAATTCAAAAACACCACATCAAAGAAAATAATACTATGACAACATTTTATGTTTCCCTTTATGTGCTCACCCTTGTATTCATTGGTGTTGACCTTTTATTCATTAACTTGTGAATGCCCTTTTATTCCCAAAGTTTGTGGGACCCAAATTTTATGTCTTACTTTTGCATATAAGTTTAAACCTCATGGAAGACTTTTGACTAATATCATGGAGTACTCATAGGTCGTTCATATTTAGGTCCTACAAGTTTCAACTTGTCATGAAAATTGGGGACTAATTCAAACTTGTTAAATGAAGTAAAGGCCTAACCACACTTGATGGCAAGTGCATAATAACTTAATGTTAAGGTACATGTGTTTTTTCACCAATTCATACAATAAGTGCTATTTAACACAAAACTAACATGGTTGTTTATGTGGTAGTTCATGTTAGTGAAATGATAACTCAATGTTATAAAAATTCTAACATAACATACAATCTAGGAAAAATGAAAAATTTGAATTTTTTTTTGTCAATGTTACATAACAACCCCTTGAGGGGTTCTTTTAACTCAATGTTTTTGTAACACAAAATGAAGTCCCCTATTTTTTATTCAAAACTTGTGTTCCCTACTAATGTTCCAAACAAGGATTCCACCGATCTTTGCCTGTTCCATTTTCTTCCATTTTCTCCACCAATTTGTATATATGTGAAACTTCTTTATAAAAAAAAACTATGTTACCAAATATGTCGTTGATCATGTGACGGGCTAGTTCAACATCACCTTCTTCACCTTCTATGAAGAAAGTAGAACATTAGAATTTTACAAATGAAAGAAGAAAGCAATTTGGTTTTGATTGTGAAAAAAGAAAATAACACATCAAAGCTTCATCAAATGAAAATATTAGCACCAAAGCACAACCAATAGAAGGAAAGCAAAGAAAATTGGGGTAACTTCAGCTGTGAGAAAATGAAAGTAAAAAAGATCGAAAGAGAAAAGAAGTAGAACACTACAATATAGTTGAGAGCACATGAAATGAAATGAAATGAAAACTTACTTGTGTTGATGATGATAATGAGAAGCTAAGGATGACAATGCCACTACAAACACAAAAGTAAAAGCTTGTCACTTAGTATGCTAGAAAGGAAAGGAGAGTGCTAACATTTTTAAAAGAAAAAGGTGATAATGCATCATGTGTGTTTTTTGGCAATTTTGTGGTATAGTCAAAATGACAATGACCCACGAGAAGATATAACTAAATATGAAAGCAACAATTTTAAAATATTTTTCTATATTTTTGACTACCTACTTGAAGCATGTATAAATATATCGCAATATTTAAATTTTGGTTATTGAAAATCTTTAATAAACATGATTTTAACACTTTAAAAATTGAACATAATATTTTTGTTATATATAACCATAAAGAAAATGTTGGTATTATCACTCCTACTGCACATCTTGCAAAAACTGTTATCAAATGTGAATGGTGATTAAAAGGTGTTAGATTGTTAGCATAAAAATAGCCATTATGAATGGGCATGCAAAATGTTACATAATTTTATGGTTGATGTTAGGCATAGATGTGACACGTGTCCATTACGAAATGTTAACTTGATGTTTGGGGACTTTAACATTAGACCTCTTAACAAAAGGTATGAAAACACCTTAAAGGCTACCCGAGTTGGGTTTAAAGTTTATGACATTTATGACTTCTAAAGCTAGAAGAGTCAAAAGGCAAAAAAAATGAAAATTTAGATAATGAAGTGAATTATGGGGTTTTTAGTATAGGAAAAGTTCCTAGGGATCAAAAATTGGGAAGGTCCCACTAGTGGGACCTTCACCTACATAAAGAAATAGTGAAGCTTTTTTTTCATCATTTCTTTTACGACAATGTTATTTTTAGTCGCTTCTTTTTTTCCTTTTTTTGCCTTAAAGCTTGCGAAGCAAACAAAGTTGTCGATGTTGGCAAGAAACTTTGTTTGTGCTACTTTTTTTTGCATCTTCTTTCTCTCCATTGATTGCCCTAAAGCTTGTGTAGTACACAAGGCATGCTATCATTTTCAAGCTTTGTGTGTGCTACTTTTTTTTGCAGCTTCTTTCTCTCCATTTGCATATTACACAAGGTAATCATGATCAAGTTTTGTGAACAATGTATCACTTTCATTTTTGTGAGGTTTGAAGGTTAAATTTGTTTTTCATAATAGAAAACATAACTAGAAAATTGTAGAGCTTCTTCTTCATCACATAACAAATGCAAGTCTTTCTTCATTTTCTTTTTCCTTCTTACATTCATTGTCTTTTTTTTCCTCATGATCCTTGTTGCTTGTTGTGTTTTTCCTCACATAGCAACTTGTTCCGAGTTTTTCACACACAACTAAATTGATGACGATGACATCTTTTGGGATGAAATGGTTGGTATTTTCAAGCATCATGAGCATCAATAGCATTTGGCAGCAATTTTTGGTGTTAGAGTTGTTGAGGTGAGACCAATTGAAATTAACAACGTCCGTACAACATCCGAGCTTGTACCACCTGGGATTAGATATGAATTGTCAAGCCTAGATGTTGTGTAATCATTTGTATAACTATCCCATCACCATTAACTTCATATTTGATCCTAGGTTGGCACTTCCAATAGTTGACATTTAGGTGACACTTAAAGCGAGAACATCATCGACTCCAACAACAATTAGAAATTATTTTCTCATTTCAATTCCTGAAGTTGCATCTTGTGTTTATGATCTTAGAACAATTTTTATAGTAGCATCTTGAGTTTTTTTATCCAAGTTTGGTTCTTGCAACAACATCTTGAGTTTCAGATCCCATGTCAGTTAATCTTGCAACAACATTTTTAGTTTTTAATCTCATGATTTGGTTCCTATAGTAGCTTATGGTCTAGCCACATCATAAGCGGAAGCATCAATGATTCCAACAACATTTTGAGTTTTTTTTGGCACACCTAAAATAGTAGCATTTTCAGTTCTTTTCCTTGGTGTTTAATTTTTACATATGTATTTTGGTCTTCCATATTTTCACTAGATTTTGATCTTTATTGACATTTTTTTAGTTTATTGGTTTATTCATCCAACTTCATTCGTTTTGGACCTTTGAGACAATTTCAGAGCTTCCTCATTTGAATTTCATTTTGAGCTTTTTCATTTGTCATTTTTTTGGTAATGAATACAAATTTTATTTTTAATGGTTTTTTTCAAAATTTGATTATTAATTGAATTTTTCAAAATCCAATTACAAAAGTGTAAAATTTAATAATTTATTTGAAATTTATGAGATTGAGGTTAAAAGAAAAAAATAAAAATAAAAATATGTTAAAAAAAAACACTTTAAAAAGCATTAAAGAAAAAGTATGAAGTGTATATTCCAAAATTTGGAAAGCCCAATGCTAACCTAGCTTGGGCCCTCCAGATTTTGGAAGTTACACCTTCAAAATTCGGGCAAGTTAGCTAAGGTAGACTGGCCAGTGATCGAACATTTAAACATTTAAGGCAAGCTGGATCCAAGTGGAGGGCTCCATTTGAACCCCTCTTATTGGCACATTTGGCACACTAAAAATTGTCCAAAACATAGTAGAATTGAAAAAGTTACAGCCCCCCAAAGTAGAAGGGGTCAAGAACTCAAAAACAAAAAACCATCGAACATTACAAAGGCCGGTTCTTAAACACCCAAAAAAATTCTTTGTATGTTACTCTATTGCTATTAGAGTTCAAAGATGATTTGTAGAACTTTAGGTGGTGCTCTTATAACAGTTTAAATTGTTTAAAATAAATAAGAAATAAGAAAGTTATGAGGTTTGAAAGTAGGAGGGGTCAAAATGAAAAAAAAAAGTTTTGCAATTTGAAAAAACATATTTCCTTTACAGCTCTTTTTTGGCTGGTTCCTTGGCTTTGCAATTCAAACATGCTTGTAAGGCTTGAGAAGGTGCTCCTATAACATTTTAAATCACTCTAAATGGAGAAGAATGGAGAATAATTGAGAAAGATATGCCAAAGTGTTGGGTCATAACAGGTGATTGAGGATGGGTTGATTTACCCTACCCAAAAATACAAAGAGAAAGTCTCACTGGTTCTTTACACCACCAGAATTCAAATTTGTTTTGCGAGATCATTACATTTGGTTCTTCCAATCAGTAGCCAGAAATATAGAAAGAGGATTAAAGTTTTGTGCTTCATATGTGGTCTGTAACCAGATTTGGCTAAATTATAGCCAAATTTGCAAATTTGGCCAGGGATGATTGCCATGTTATCTGTATCTCCCAATCGCCACGTTATGTTGGCTGCATAAAATAATTCCTAATTTTATTTTTTTTTGATATTTGGAATATTTGATTGAAAAATCAGTTGTGGAGTAGAGACTACTTTGGGCCTCTAAATATGCCCATGTTAGCAATGCCTTGCAATAACGCCAATAAAAAAAAAATGCATTTTCTCAATTGGCCAACCATAATGATTTGCCTAGATGGTAAGATCTAAATGGTCTAGCACTTTATTGCAAAAAGAAAGAAGAGGTAGAGAATGGCAGAGAGGGAGGGAGATGAGAGTGGAGGGGGAACATGGAGGGTGAATAGGAGGGGAACGGATGTAGATTTTTGAGAACACTTCAAATACATTCATGTTACCTTACCAATGAGTTAAAAGTCTTGTTTTAGGGGCTGATAGCTTATCATTCAGCTTTTCATGCAAAATCTACAATTTTTTGAAGATTTAATATTAAATATGCATTAACTTAATATTTAGCTAACATTCTCTTAACATTGACAACAGCCATGTATAAATTTTGTTGTTAAACTAACATTGCAAGTCTGAATTCATTGTTTGTCATGCACCCCTTACCATTGACTTAACCATTCACTTATCATCAAGTGTGAATCAACTGTATTAAGGTAAACCTGTACCAATATGGGTGTTGTTTCATCCAGGGCCTTTCAACCATGGATAACCTTTCAACCATGGAGCCCAAGATAACAAAGGCAAAATAGCCACAAGTTTTTACATGTAAGAAAAAACCTAGCAAGGCGGGGGGGCATTCCCAAAGTAAGGGTCTAGTACAAGGTGATAGCTGAATCCAACCAACCTTGCATTTTGGGAATTCTTTTCCACCCATGAGCTTTAAGATGAGTAGAGCATGAGCCCTTGGGAAGGGGAGGGCTCTGAAACCTAAGGTAGGTGTAGTTTCCCTCCCACTCTTAAGGAGTGCGCATAAAATCCCTAGTCCTTTCTATAAGGGACACTATTTATCTCTCTCCAATTTCACTTTATGCTTATGTATAGGGTAAGGGAAGACCCTTTGAGGCTCTTCCTGAACTTGAGGGCCCAGCTGAGGGCAATAGCTCGAGACGAGGTCTGAGAATATCATCCTTGGCTGGGCCCCAGAATCCAGGAAGAGCCTCAAAGTGGTTCCTTCCTCAAGGTAAAGAACTTTTTTAAATTTCGGGTACCTTACAAACCACTTTCTATAAGATCCATGGAATTTGAAACATGAAACTCTCCCAATGAAGAAGGTTATGTTCAGAGTTCAATAACAAAGACAAAAATTTGAAAGTTCTTTACAAACCCACAAACTGCAGTTACATTACATTAATTACATACCTTGCTTGAAAGCTTGGACACTACTTATATCATTTGTAAAAATGTTGCAAAAATCTCAAAAAACACTTGTTTGTTTGAAAGAACAAACTTTTGTGAAAGAAAATAGAAAATGTTTTGGAACATTCAGGAATTCATTCTATATTTTGCATAATCCGATTGCTTGTATACTTCATGTTAGCCACCCATCACATCAATAATGTTGTGTTCTCAGCTGGGGCCTGAATTTTTGCTGATTTTACTTGCTTGTTTCTCATTTGCAGGTCACAAAATTTTTGATTCTGGTGAAAACCTCTGATACAACTACCCTAAAAGATTTGAAAAAAAAAAAACGAATTCTAATGAATCTCTTTATCCAAAGTTCTGGGGTTTAGGGTTTGAAGTTTTTTGAATTGGTGTTTTCTAGGATTTAGGGTTTGTTGAAGTGTTTGTTATGCTGGTTTTTTTTTGCGGAGTTTTGAGGATTGTGTGAATTGGAGTATGTGTAGGCTCATCGTGTGCAGCTAGTTAGTGGTAATGGGGGAGGATCATTAATGGTACTAGGTCAGAGTTACTCTCACTTCACATGAGGATAGTCCATGACTTTTGGTGGTACTTACAAGGTGGTGGTCATTCCACAACCAGGAGCTTGTACTGGTCACAAGACTTAAAATGCTACAGTCCTAAGGAGGAGCAAGTTACTTGCAGGAGCTGTTGCGGAGCCAGCTAATATGCTGTCATATATAAAACCAATTCTCTGCACCCAAGTGGAAGTTCTCTTATGATTTGGTAAGATACTTGCCATTGTCCCTCTCATATTTCTAGTGTCTGACCAATCTATGTTACAAGCTTGGACCAATCATGGAGGACATTGAAGCCACATCAACATGATGTAGCATGAATTCCACCCAATTGGCAAATGCAACAACTTCAACAAAACAAAGTACTTGAACATATATTGCTCTAAGTGCAAAGGGACCAACAAAATACAAGAGACATTCTACTGTTGCTGTTGTCAGATCTCAGAATCTGCCATCTGGATGATTGATAAGCTTTGTGGGAGGTGCCTCTGATCATAAAAGGAAGCTGTGCACCAGTTACAACAACATTGCTGCACACAAGCAAAAGGGATTTAGGGTTCAGAGTTTCCACTCTCTGGATGAGTAATGGGGCATATTCCAGATAATTGAACTTGCAAGCTCAACCTGAAGCTTCTGGGACTTGTTGAGCTTCTTCTTTATGCAAGAGATTTTCAGGGAAATTTTGAGCTTGAGCACTCAGCAAGAAAAATTTACCATCTTCCAAGGAACATGTATCCCAATCCAAATCCCACAAGTTCTTTTGCAAGTTGTTATAGCAAGTCCTTGCTCCAATCATTTTTTCCAACTCGATAATTACTTCTCCCAGTACATATATTATGTTCAACTTCCAGAATTATGGGTCACTTACTTGCAACTCAGCTACACATGAAAAGGGTTACTACGTTGTTTTCATGAATTATGAATTTGTAGTGTACACCTCTCTCGTGGCATCCATGAAATTAATCTGGAACACAGGTGCAGTTCTTGACACGAGAGCAACATATAACATGATCAGGCAGCTCAAGCTGAGCTGTGTAGCAGCCACAAAAAGTGACATGGCCTACAATCGTCAACATCACCTTACAGCGGCATCCTTGTCATCCCGGAGAATCCCAACCTTGGAGCTGTTGTGAATTTGACAAGAACGCACAATTAAAGTATATAGAGGCAAAAACAGTTTGCAATGTGGCATTCTCTTTACTTGGTGCTTTCAGCAAAATAGTACATAGTCCACAACTTAGGCATGTAGTGAGAATGATCACTCTCTAAATGATCCTCTCTTTTGAGAGAGATGAATCTTATTACTACATGTTAAGCAAGATGCTTAAAACTTTATTAATCATTAATTCATCCACGATTGTGAATGAGTGGAATGTTGTTCACATTTATCATTGAAGAGCCTTGTGGGGCTTTGCTGAAGATACCCTAAATTAGTAAGAATTTACCATGCTGAAATAATCTCACATATGTGTAACAATGCAAGAGGCAACATACTCAATCTCAGTAGTCGATGAAACAATGTTGTTCTGTTTGTGAGTTGCCTTAGAGTATTGGACAATCATCCAAAGAAACAACAATGCGAGTTTTAATTTCATATCAATTTAAGTCCCATACAAAATTGCATCAGAGTATGCTTGAAGGAGATTAGTTGCCACTCCACTTGAATAGCACAAGTCCTAATAATTAGTTCCACACAAATACTTGAAGATACATCAAGTCAGTATGTATTGAAGAGGTGACACATTCGTTATAAACTTTGCAACAATGTGCATTTCATATGGTATATTTACATGAAGTCATGTGACATCCAAAACCTATCATTTACAAAAACAATGATAATTATTCTAGTAGACATCTTATTGCATAGACACAAGGGTCAACACTCATAGGCTAAAGCTCACAAGTCAGTTCACAAAATCAATGGGATCATGTAATTTGTTCCATTTTTTGCTTCCTTGTTTGAACCCATGCAAATTCTTATGTAAACATATGTATTTATTAATGGAAAACAACCCTTCAAGCTGACACATGTAATATCTTTAGTTAATTTAACATAAAGTTCAAGGTTTCTTTATATCAAATTGAGTGATGTCAAAATCCTCAATAGCTGCTATTACCAAAGCATTTCACATAGTGTTTGTAGTTCATCATCATTGGTGAAAAAGTATCCTCATATTTGACATCATATGCTTGCAAATAGCCTTTAGCTACAACTCTAGCCTTTGTACTTAGAAATCATTCTCTGAACATTAATCTTTATTCAAAAGACCCATTTACATTGCATTGGATAATCTTTCTAGCCAAAGGTCAATTTATCCATGTGCAATTTTGTGACAAGGATTTGTAATCAATTGCATTGCTACCTCCCACTACATACATTGCAAACTATTGATTACTTCACTATATGTATTTGGCACATCTACAATCTCAACAAGGATATAGCATTATATATAGAGCACATGATGTAGAACTCGTGATGGTGTGTGAAATCTGGCACTTAGAGCATCTCCACCGGTGCTCAGTATGTGACTCCAGACAGTAAAATTTATTGTGAAAAAGTCAAAATGTGCTGGTGTATTTGGAAATTGATTTTTCTGCACCATATTCGTGCAGCTTGCCGTGGCTGGTAAAAGGTGCAACACAGTTGTGCAACTCCATAAAAGACCCTTGTAAGTCACTCCAATTATACATCAATTTGGAACATGTTTCGTCACACTTTTTTTCTTCTTCTTTTGGGATTCATTTGCTGATCTTGCAATCATCATATCATGTACATGTTTTGATGAGAAAGGTATTTCATCTAATTGGGTCTCCACTCCTGAGATGTGTGCATGAAGGTTTAAAAGCTAGCATGATAAAATTTTATTGGCTTTCTTCAAAATTGGCTCACATTGTTTTTCTCTATTGTACACACAACATTCTAAACATGTTGTGACCTAGTTATGAGATTAAATGACTAATGTGATTTGGATGTAAATTTCAGCACAAAAGACCTGAAGCTCAGGATTTGATCTTTACAACCCAGGATTTGGCCCAAGGCAAAGCACAATTTTTAATGTTTTTTGTTTCAACAATTCCTAAAACGCATTCTAGATAGGTAGACAAATCCTTCCATGGAAACCTAAAATGCATGAATCTTTCACATAACTCAAAACTTGACTTGACTTTGGGGGAAAAAACATAATTGAATAATTTATGCATGGCATTTCAAAGTCTCAGATACAGAACCCAGATTAGAGCATGTCATCATAAAAATAAGGTATGTGAAGTGGAACATGTAATGGTAAGTAGATGGGGAATGTTATTATTAATGTCAGGATTTAGAATTCTCACATCACTTGGGTAGTGAATTGTATTAGGTGGGTCCTTTCACCAAATAGTTAATTAAGAGTTCTTAGTGGGCATTTAGTAATAACTCTCCATCCACACTAAATTTGTTTTTGGGAGTTGGAATCATAATAACAACTAGCTATTTAAATGACTGTATAAAACTTTGAATGGGGAATTGATAGCTAGTCTAAACTAGGTTAAATATCAACTACCTAGGATGTTGAACCACACATATTGCAAGCCTAAAGCCATAGACATGGTTAGGCCCCCTTTACACTATGGTGAGGGCCCATGTCCATGGAAATTCTGAAAGCTCTCAAAACTCATCCCAAGGCCATTTCATGGAAATTCAATAATCATTTAGGTGTGAGCTTGAGCTCTCAAAGTCTAGTGTAAAGTGAAAGTAGACTTTGTTCAGGTACCTTAAGATTATAATGGAACCAAAATGGGTTTACTTTTTAATTCATGTAAATATATATTTTTAACTTGATTTTTTAATTTTAGAACTACTAATTTAGGGTTTGGGTTTATATGTTTTTCTTCTATATATATATATATAATTGTGTTTGTGCATTATTCATTTTTTTCATTTCAGCAAGTAGGATCACCATGAATGAGAAAAAAAAAAAGGTTTATTATTGTTTTAACCATGTATTGGTGATTGCATACGGTGATGCAACATGTGTTGAATATGCAAGAATTAGCTCTCAATGAAGAATGGGAAACCATCATGATTTTGAACATTTGTTTTGATGCTATGAGTTAAAGAGATCGTAGCATGTGGTTTTATGAGAGATAAACTGGTTTTGTCAATAGATTTTTGTTGGGTTCTTTAACAACGCATCACAATCATGCTGGCCCAACAAAGAGGATGTTTAAGCAAAGATTGTGTGTATCACATGCTACATTTCATTTTTCGTGTGGAAAATTGGGTCCATGTTTACATAAGCAAAATACACATATTCTTTTTCAAATTTTAAACAAATTATTACACAAAAAATTAGGAAAAAAATTTAAATAAATTCCAACCAATCATGTCTTTTATAATCAATGCTTCATAAAAGAAATTTAAGGTAAAAAATTTTGGAAGGAAATGCCAACATTCAACCCAATTTTTCTCTCAAAAAAAATACAGATAAAAAGCATTTACATAAATTATAACCAATCATGGTTCTGTAATCAACACCTCTTAAAAAAAAATTTAAGGTTGAAAAATTTGGAAGGAAATGCCAACATTCCCCCAATTTCTTTTTTCAAAAAATAAGAAATAAAAAATACAGAATAATTTTTAAAATAAATTCCAACCAATCATGGTTTTGCAATCAATGCCTCAAAAAAATATTTTAAAGTAAAAAAAATTGGGAAAAAAATGCCAACATTCCCCCTAATTTATTTTTTCAATTTTTATATTGCATGTAAATAATTTCAGGAAAAATATTCAAATCAATTCTAGCCAATAACAGTTCTACAAATCAATGCCTCAAAAACATATTTGAAAAAAATTGAATTTTTTTTGGGTTTTTAAGCTCTCATTGCATAACCAACTTTTGTGCCCACCTAGCAAAATGTTAAAATAAATTCTAACCAATGGGGGTTTTTTAAGGTCACGATCTAATGGAGGTCAAGCCCAACCCACCTCAAATAGGCAGGCCTCACTTGACCTCGGTTAGACCATGAAACATCATCCATAAGCTGCCACTTAGGAATCCACATCAAGATTTCATCCGCTTTCATTTCCTTGTGTAAAGTGAATTTATATTTTCATAGTACTTTTCTTCCAATCACATTTTTGTATTTCAATGGGTCATGGGCTTTCAATTTCTAGCATAAAACAAGTTTCACAATGATGATGTGAAAATAGTTTTGAACTAATGTGGTCCAATTTCTTTTAATTATTTAAATAAATTTATTTAAACGAGCATGCAAGGTTTTATATATTAAATTTTTTTTGGATCACATAAGGTACTGATATCAAAAAATTCCAAAAATATTTTGAATAACCTATTATCACTTTAATTCTCAAAATATCAACCTTGGGTTAACTAATTTACTTGGTTTTGTTTTTGGTAATAATTGTATGCTAATTGTCAAGGTTGATTCTAAAATACCCATCTTGACAATAGCTTGTTATATTACCAATATAAGGTAAGTTTTGAGGTTTAGATTAGTTTTTTTTCTATTTTTTATGGCTTTATTTTCAATAATAAATGTTATTGGATGATAGATTAAATGTTAAATCCATGCAAAAAAATCCATGGTGTTGATAAAAAAAACACAAAGCATGTTAATGGGCCAACAAATACTATTGACAAGGGAGGTTCATCAATCAAGAAAAGATAATTAAAAAGCTTTTGAACAAATGCAAAAATGCCACATTTCAAATTATCAAATGTCTCTTCAAGGAATGTGAATGTACAATCCTACAACTATATGCAAAGTAACAAACACCCAAGTTTTGAAAAGGAAATCGATTCTAAGCTTCAGAGTATGTGGTGGTGTTTTCAAGTGTCATAAACAAGTTTTAAGGTTTTAGGATTGATAACTCCTGTAGATGAAATTTTAATTGACATGTCTCCAAATGCTTCCCACAAGGTATCAAGGTAATTTTGATATGGTACATTGCGAAAAAAATTAACACGTTCCTTAGTTCTACACATTGGGATAAGAAATGTGTGAAACTCACAAGCTTGAATTCACAAATATCAAAAAATGCACAAATAAAATGAAAGAAGGCAATGAATTCATTTGGAACCAAATTAAGTCATAGACTTGTCACAAACTCACACTAAAACTCACACACCTAAATTTGGGAAGACTTATCACTTCCTTCCTATGGGATATTATATGATCAATGATAGACACTACATCAAAATGACAAAAATTCTTGAAATTTTTAACACACCTAAATTTGGGAAGACTTGTCACTTTCCTCCTCATGGGATATTATACGATTGATGACAAACATTATATGAAAATGAAAAAGATTCTTGAAACTTTTAAGCGTGAATCTCATAATGGCCAAATCACGAGTATTGTAATTTTTTAAGCTCATAGTTTCTTTGTATGAATTCTAATTCAAAAACTTTCAAGGGCAAATTTGTGACCTTTAAAGAAACCTTTGAAAATCATATCATACATTCCAATAATGTGCATGTAGGGAGGGGGGATATTAATTGGTAAACCTCCATATTTTTTATCATTATTCTTACCCTTTTCATAGAATTTAAAAATGAATCTTAAATTAAATTTAAATATTTATTTAAGCATTAAAATAAATTCCATAAATCCAAAGCTTTTTCTTCATCCAAAAGGTTTGTGTTCACGATCATTAAACTTTAATAATAAATAAAATTTTAAATTTAAATTTAAACATCACTTTGAAAATGTGAAAATAGGTAATAATAATGGTAAAAATATAGAGGTTTATTAATTTAGTACCATTCCACCCACCTCTCCCCCCTTTTTAGTTTTGTCATGTGTTCTCATATGGTTTCCAATAGTTCATTCTTATTTATGTCAATCTCAAATTTGATTTTATTATATAACATGGATTTTTCATGATTGAATTTTCATATTTTGGTTTAGTTGAATTCAACCAATCTATATTATATTGAAGTGAATTTTATTTAATTTGATTCAATTCAATTGAAATCTCAATGGGAACATTAACCTTGTTGAATAAGAGCAGAAGACTATTGTGTTCAATGTTTGAATTCAATTCAAGCTGCATTATGCAAATTCATTCAATATTTTCATTCAAATGGAAGTTAATTTTCACAAAATCAACTTATTTGTTCACCAATTCATTGTCATTGGTAGTGTGGAGTAGCATGGAGCCCAATTTTAAAGTAAATGTCATTTTCTTGTGATTTCCTTTTGTGGCAAATTTTTGGCACTTGGCAATGAAAAAAATGGTGTTCCAACTCGTACATAGGATTTTTTGGAAAAAAAAAAATGCCCAAATTTCCTAGATTTCAAGGGATTAAAAAAGAAATTGCTAGGATTAGATGATAAGGTTCTAGCATGTCACCAAAATGTAGCAAGGTTCCAAAAACAATTTACTTTCCTTTATGACCTATAGCCGAATTTGGCTAAATCCTCTTTTGGAATGACGACAAATCCATCTACCTGCAAAAAAAATTGGGGGAAAAACATTTTACCCTCTATGTATTAGATCTCCTCTCCCCCCCTTCCTACACAATTGAACCAACATCCATCAACACATGATGAGAGGGTTTCACAATAGATGGACAACACCTTTGCATTGGGTCTCATTACCTAACCACAATAGGGGTAGCTCAATTTGTGTTTGTGAGCTACTTGCTAAACCCTAAATCCTAAACCCATAGTGAGTTATGTCATGTCAAAATTCACTTAATACTAAAAAAAATCACCCATTTAACATTGGCTGCCACCTAAGATGCCACCTAGATTTTCACTTAACAGTGACTTCATATTATGTGTGAATGGTACCTTTAGTGTCTTAATATACAAAGGGTGTTGAATAGGCTTGTGTGTAACTTAGGTGAGAAATGAAAATGTCATGGTGGTATAATTTATTTTTCTTCCTAGTTATCTTGAGTGAACTTAATAGTTTAAAATCCTTAATAGGGTTTGATAATTTTGTGAGAATTTTAAAGGACCAATGGAAATCGAAGAAAAGAAGGACCATTGTTTTCAATGTTCAGCAAAATAATAAGATTATATGTAGATTTGAAGATTTTATTTTTTTCATAAAATGCATTATCACCAGATTTCTATATTTGGACTAAGTGTGTAGCCAAAATATAGAAGGATGATTGAGTTTTTTTTCTTTTCATATCTGTTTTATAGCCATATTTTGGCTAAATCTTCATATGGATGATCATCACTTTGACTATGAACAAAAATTCAGCCTCTAGGGTTAAGTTTCTAACCAGCCCCTGCCTACATTGGTTACCTTGTTTGTTATTATAAATACTGATTTGCTGATTTATAACCCAATTTTCAATTAAATGTTGATTTTTTTTTAAAATTCAAAATTAGTTGCCCACAATGCTTGCTGGAAGTTCTAGAAATTCTGTTGCTACCTAATATTAATATTAATGCTCATTTCTCTTTGAAAGTGTCAAAATTGAAGGAATTTTTTTTATTGTTAGGCTACTACCATGAGAGTGAAAAAATGAAAAATAAATAAATAAATAAATAAATAAATATTTGGCAACAAGATGTAGGAAGGGTAAAGGTACTACTACTATGGTAAAGTTGTTACTCTTGTCAAACTATTTACTGTTGTTAGTACCTTGGTCACTCTGACACATGATTGTTGATTAATTAATTAATTAATTAATTAATTACTTAATTAATCAATTTTGAAATTTCCATTTCAACAAATGATGTGTTCTCAAATATTCCATCCAAATTCTTTATTTATTTTTCCTTCAGAATTTTTATTTTATTTTATTTTAGAAATTTTGAACATTTCTGAAAATAATAGAACTAGTGTGGAACTGGCCCAGGGTTGTATGGTCTTTTTAATGGGTTTTGGGTTCTTAAACCTTGGAGTAAAGGCTGACACTTTCTGTAAGGCACTGCCATCTCCATATCTCTCCATAACTATTAGAACTATTTTGACTTAATTAATTATAAATTTAATTTACAAATTTAATTATTTATAAATTTAATTTACAAATGCTTCATAAAAAACCTGAGACTCACTCCACTCTGGGCTCTATGTTGGCAGGAAAGTGATTACCCTGTGACCTCAGGTTAATTGGGATTAGTTACAAGGTTACAAGAGTAGTAGTGTTCTCATCTATAGCTTGGGCTACAAAAGTCTTTATTTAATAGTAATATTATTAATTTAATTAAATTAAATTAATTATTATTTGGATTAGCATTACAACAACATGAATGCAATGAATGGGTCTTCTTGTGGCTTTCACTAACTTCCATTCCTTTTGACTCTTCATTGCAACCAAAGGCCACACAAGTAGGTATGAGGCACCCAAGTAACTTATGAGGTTGGTGTGTCAGTTTGGAAACCACCATCCTGTTGCATGTGACAATTTATGTCAGCAATTATTTATTTATTTATTTATTTTATGTAGGTGAGGTGAAACCCAACAAATGAAGCAAACATTTCTTCTTTTTTTTTTTTTTTTTTTTTTTTTTTAAAAATATTTTTTTTTATTTTTTTTTTAAATTTTTTAAATTTTTTTTAAAAATCAATAAAAAAATTTTTATTTTTTTAAAATAAAAAAATTCATAAAAAAATTTTTTATTTATAAATATTTTT
>Ga0116227_10003998_pt1 | contig 32309 bp, 20 predicted proteins | sample S1TSphgellanicum_FD_89693 | JGI IMG/M metagenome (GOLD analysis project Ga0116227, IMG submission 89693) | Host-associated microbial communities from peat moss isolated from Minnesota, USA - S1T2_Fb - Sphagnum magellanicum MG | ecosystem: Host-associated > Plants > Peat moss > Unclassified... | reverse complement strand
TAAAACAAAAAATTTTGTAAAAGCAAAAAAAATAAAATTTTTTTTTCCCCTTTCCCCTTAAACCCCCTTTATATTTTTTGGGGGGGGGGGGGGTTTGACATGTACAACCATTTAGTACAGAACTCAAATGATTTGTATAATAAATTAGATCGGGATAAGATTGTAAGAAAGTACGACCGTAACATTTCCTCTTGTATTTTTCTTTGGAGCAAAAGTTTTGTATATTTTTTTAGCTCTCTATGTTGGGTTAGGAGTATTAAATTGTACTTACAAGAGTTAACTGGGCTAACCAATGAGTATTAAATTGTACTAACAACAGTTCGATCGTTTATAAACAAATTTGCTGGTGACAGTTAGAACTCAAATCATGCCGACTGTTTTAACTGTTTTTTGGTTTCTGTTTTTCAGTTTGTGGGTTTTTAATTAAAAAATCTTTTGTGATTTCCTGATGCTAATTTACAGTTTCGCCAGTTGTTGGTGTCTGCTAATTCCGGTTGTTGCCCCTTAATTCCAGTTATTATTGGCTTGGCACAAAAACCAAATTTTGAGCCAACCATCCCTTCGAACAAAAGAAGTAGAAATCGGCCACACTGTAGATTCTACAAATGGCCTCCCCAAAGTATTTGTTTATTTATTTATATGTTTGTATCTTTGATGATACCTTGAAATTTTGTTTTGCACATTTCAATCGTATTAAAATCTAAAGATCGGATGGGAGCTACAAATTACTACTATCAAATCAAACTATAGGAGGAAACAACATAAATCCACACACAGCCCCCAAAAAAACCCGAGAACAAAACAAACAACAAAAAGAAGAAAAACCCCCTGACTTCAAAATCTCCCTTGTTCCCAAAACCCCCCCCCCCCCCCCCTTGCGGTCTTCCGACCCCAACACACTCCCCTCTTCTATCCGAACACTTCACTTCAGAGCACAACCAGTCGCCCACAACAACACCCTTTCAACATGTAAACCAATTGCCAACTGACCCTTACTGTTTCCTCAAGGGTACAGAATGGAATCTTCAATACATGCACCGTTACGTGAATTTGTACCAAATCAAAGCAAAGCAAAGTCAAGCTGAGCCAATACATACATGTGCAAATAAAACACACAAAATGATAAAACTTTTTTGACGGAAAAGAGCAAAGTCCAGTCCAAGTGCAAACAGAGAAAGGAAAGTCAGTTCCATGTGCAAAAAAAACATATTTATAATGGACAGGAACATAATTGGGATGTAACTCAATTGGGTAAGTAATGTAATAAGAGAAAACCTGAGTAAATTATAGTAAGTTTGGTGGGGTTAAAAAATCTAGTGCTGCCTAGGGCACTAGATAATGCCATAGTGGGTGCCAGCCTTAAAATTTTATTTATTTTTTTACTTACATATGATATTTCGCCAAAAAGCGAAATAGAAACTCAAAATTTTAAAAATGAAGTGCGTTTTTGAAAGTTTCAATAGCTAGAAGGTGAGGAAAAAGCTAGAAGTTAAAAAAATAGCCAGATTTTTACCTTTGGTTCTCAGTATGTAGCCAAAACTATAGAAGGATCATTAAAGATTTGTGCTTCATATCTGGTTTATAGCCAGATTTGGCTAAATAATCTTCCTACATATGATTGTCACTTTGGCTACATTAAAAGAAATTGAAAAGATTCAAAAACATTCCCTAGGAAAAAAATAAAATACACATACCTACCAGTGTTTTTTTCCTTCAATTTGATGATGTTGCTTAATTGACGATAGTCCATAAGTCAATTTAGCCAAATTTGGCGATGTTCAAAATATGAAAGTACATAAGACCTGAAGTAGTAGTATCTTTCATATTGTAGGCAATGATGGCGATTTTTGGGGAAATTTTTATTAATAAAACAGAGAACCTGCGACAGAATCTTCTGTTTTGAAAATGTTTTTCACAAATTGGCGAAAATTCGCCACAAAAAAATAAAATCACTGGCACTACTACCTACCTAACGAGGACGCAGGATGAAGGGGAGGAAAGTGGGCCGGGTGATAGGGCGTGCAGCCCAGGAGTGTGTCGGGTGACCCGATTGGCTGTTCCTCGCAGGATCCGTGAACAGGACAAAAGAAAGCCTCCATAGCCGGGGTTCGCTGGAGCTTTGGTTTTTCCCCTTTTTCTTTGGTTCTCTTCAGATCTCTCCTGCTCAATTGGCGCTGTTGTTGCGGTCTCTCGGGACTCCATTTCGCTTCATCGGAGAACAGCAGCTTCTTCGGTGTGCACATGTGTAAGTAAGCTTTTCTCTTCGTGAATTGACGCTTTCTATTTTGCTCGATTTGTTCATGTTATATATCTTGCTTTGCTTGTTTTCTTCAGTTCCCTTCTTTGTGATTTGTTCCCGGACTCACTCTGGGAATTTGGCTTTTTTTTTCTTCGGATTCGACATCTATTTTATTGGTTGATCCTATTTTATTCTTCCTATTTTTCCTTGCGGAAGAATCACTACGGCTTGTAACCGCAGTTTTGTTTTGTTTTGTTTTTTTTTTCGGTTTTTGATTGCTGTTTCGGTTTTGGTAAAGTGCAATTTCTCGGCTTTAATGTTCCAGTTTTGTTGCCTTGAGCAGCCTGCTGCTTTGTGTCAGGCTGCTGGATACGAGTCTGAAAACTAGGAATACAATAATATTCGAATGTGGAGGAGTAGCTGAGATTAGGCGGGTGGAGGAAGAGTTCTAAGAATGTGCGGAATTTTTGTAGTTGATAGCAAATTCTGTTTGGATTCTTTCGAGTTTGATGATGTCCAGAAATCGGTGACATATTACTGAAATATCTATCAGCAGTTCCATGGATCTGTTTCTCCATTCTCTCAAAGAACAGGAGGGAAATCCTGTGAATGCAAGCAAAAGACACACTGTTTACACATGCTTAGAGTTAGAGCACACTGTTTACACGCACACACTGTTTACACATGCTTAGAGTTAGAACACACTGTTTACACGCACACACTGTTTACACATGCTTAGAGCGTAAGTCACTGCTTCTGATTTGCATGGAACTTTTCCAGCAGTCTGCAAGGACTTCAGCACTGTCGCCTCAATTTTCTCGAAACAAAAATGGGAGAGAAACTAGAGCAAGAAAAGAGAAAAAAAGACTATGGAAGAGTATAGGATTACGATGATGGCGGGCATCACATCAAAGTGCCCGGGTAAGATCGTTATTGATTTCGCAAGGCGGAAGATGAAGACTAGCTCGGAGAGAGTCACAATAGCACTAGTGCTGTCCACCAGGCAATCTCGATTAGGCTGTTCATGCTTTGCATCAGCTCGTAATATTTTAGATTTGCGCTTCCAGATTCCTGATCTTTTTCTACAAGTCTCTTCGCAGCAACATCTCCAGGGCAACAGTGTAGCATCATCGCACGAGAAGCTCAGTGTGTGAACAGTCGTTGTCTTAAGTTCTTGGAGCTTGTTACGGGTAACAATATGGAAGGTTAGGAGTGAACAGAGATTTGGTTTTTTTGGTGGAAGTTGCACACGGCGCAGAAGGCTTGAAGATCTGTAGCGCATGATGTTCTTGATTTGTGACAAGAGGAAAAGCTCCCTTTTATCTCATGCAATCTGTTTCCTTCTTCATGCTAGTTGTTTTTCAATCTATGCTACTGTCCGTGAGTCTTTTGTAAGCTTCCTCCTTCTTTTGGCAATTGATCTTTGGGAAGGTCTGCCATTAAGCTGAGGTGCACCTTCAAGGCAGCTCTCAAGCTTTGACTTTGCATTATTCAGAGTCCATCTTCAGCTGCCACTGCTGGCAGCTGGGGTTGTCATTTTCTTGCAGTGCAGTTGATCAAACTTGCTGAAAGGGCTGTTGGATTTGTTGCCAGGTTGATTTCTCAATTGGTTGGGCACGAAGGGAATGGGTGTTTGAAGCAAGGTCTGAGGTGCCTTGGGAGAGTGCAGTTGACGTCTGAGGGACAAATTGGAGCACAGAGGCGTTCACAGTTAACTGTCGAGCTTTTTACTGCTTTTCAATGTCTGGAGTGAGTGAGCTTCTGTTTCGACACGATACCCCGGATTGCTTCACAGAAACATGTCTGAACCATGAGCAATATGGTTCTCTGATGGCTCCATATGCTGAGAATGATGATCTTGAGGTTTTCTTCTTGTCCCTCCAGAGTTGCAGGTTTCTGATGTGCAGATATGCCTTACTAGAGCCAGAAAAACCCCGTTTGCTAACTTCTTTACCATATTTGACTTCCACATGCCAGTGCATTGATATTGTCCAACAGTTGGATTTTCATTCTGAAGAGTATTGCTTCTTGACCTGGCTTTTGGTTCTCACATTTTTGCATGTTGATATATGACAACCAGGAATTTTTCCTAGGTGCATTTGCAAGTTTGGCAGACATTCGCAAAGAGGGTGTTGTGCTGAGATCAATTGAGGAAACTGTGGAGTTCAAGAACATCAAAGCTGAAGAGAGGGTATATCCGGCTCAGCAAGTAGAAATTTCCTTGCCTCATACCCTGTATGCAAATGGTGACTCTCAGTTATACATGGAACTCAATGGAGTTGTGTCAGGCCTAACCTCTCCAGCTAGTTCTGCTGTGAGCATGAATGGGTCAGTTTCTCCAACACAAGGAGTGTCTGAGAACTTCAATGGCCTTGCCCTTGATCACTTACAGACAACACCTTCTTTTCGTCCACAATTGTTTGATGATCCGCAAATTTTGTTTGATGCCAGCAAATTTTTCCAACTGGGTGACCAGTCCACTTCTGCAGGGGTGATCCCTGTCAGTCCAGGAATTAACTGTCTTGCTCCATCTTCTCTCCCTTCCCCTATTGTGCCACCCCCATCACAGTTGCAAGTGAGTGGGAATGAAGTGTCCCAGTATTATCCTTTGCAATATCAAGATGTGCCAAGCTCAACCATTGGAGGCATTGGTGGTGGGCAACCCTGGACACCTTTGCAAATTGACACCTCATCTGCTACAATGAGTATTGATTATGAAGATCCTGTGGATGTGATGCATTTGCAAAAGCGAACTGTTTTTGTCCCTATTCAACAGCAAGGAGGAGCAGGTGATCTGCTTCAAAGAGAAGAGTCAGATATTGTTGATTATCACCTAGGGGTAAAGTCATTTCTTGACCTTGGATGATGTTCATGATTTTGAGAAGTCATTCTTTATCTTGCCATGATAGTTTTGCTGGTATCTTGGAAGCACAGAATCTTTTGTAGATTTGTGTAAGGCAAGGATGTTATGTGATATGTGACATGCAGTCAGGTATTTTCGTTCAGTTTCGAACTCATAGGTGCCTGGATGTGGGGTGATTTCACAGGTGCAACCTAGATCCAACAGGCGGCCATCCATGCTGCGAAGCCAGAGTAGCCACACCTTGGGGCAGGATCAACCTGTGATGCACCTACTCTCGCCTCAAAGTGAGTCGTCCTCATTAAACTTGCAGGGTGCACAGCCTGAATTTACTGGGCAGGTCACAAGTCCACATCCTCGCTTACAATCTCAGCATTCAGACTTGGAAGACATGGTTAGAGCAGCTTACATGGCAGCACCATTGATGCGCCGTGCTCAAAGTACAGGAGATCTTCAGGTGAATTCTTTTCTCCCTTCGACTTGTTTTAGTTTTCTGATTGCTAGCATATTCCATTCACAGAAAGACACATGGAACCATGAGATATTAGAAGGGGGAAGCACCACAAGCTCTACTCAGAAACTGCTATTTGAAGACAAAGGTTTATTGAATCCTCCCTAAACTTTGTGGCCATTTGGTGGTGGGCTTTTGTGCAGAGGTCAACTGTGACACAGGTCGGGGGAGGAAATCTGTCCCCAATGTATGGGGACACCAAGAGAGTTGGCAGGTTCACTCTGGAGGAACGCAGACAATTGCTGCAAAGATTTCAGCAGAAGAGAACACAGAGGAACTTCAATAAGAAGATCAAGGTAGATTTTTCACAATCTACACTCATGCATCCAGCTTTGGTTTGTTCTGTCAACAAAAGTTTGGCTGGTGTAGGGCAATTGACCAACTAGCCATTATCTTGTTTCAAGAAAGGTTTTCTGTTCTTACTTCACAGAGAAGGCCCTGTCCAAACAATGGTCTTATTGAACAACCAGAGAGGCACCTTATGGTTTGGAACTCTCGAGGTATACTTCATGATGCATCTAGTTCCAGGGATATGCACTGCTTTTGGGTGAACACCATTCTGCAGCTCTGGAAGACTGAAGTGCATACAATTGATTTTGCATGGGCAAATGATTGGCATATTGAAATTGTTTCAGTTTTCAAGGAATCGGAATATACATAGTCACTTCTGATTTTCTCACTTGACTACAATATAACCTTTAGTTCACATTGGTGTCATTCATCCTGTGTATGGAATCTGTTTCCATAATACTATTATGTTGCTAGCTGAGGAGAAATTCATCTGTTTGTGCATTTCTGATTTTACTTCTCTGACCAACATGTACGATACATTAGCTGCCTTTTACTAAGGAGGAAGAATTGCGAAGTTCTTGTGCACTTCAGAGATCCTTCCACACCAGAAGGTATATTGCAAAAGGATGGTTGAAGAGTTTTTGGTGATCTGTGTGTGCAGTATGCTTGCCGCAAATCCCTAGCAGATAAGCGTCCACGCGTTCGAGGTCGGTTTGCAAGAAATGATGAATCCACGGAGCATTCATCCCGCACCAATGGTCATAAGCTTGAGGATGATGATGAGGTAGGCAGAAGAGTCTCTAACATTGTGTAGCTCTCTACATCCAACACATCTCCCTTCTTTTAAGATGGAGGCCTGCACTGTTCACTCTTTTGCCAGCATTTGAAAGGATTCACATGCCATAGATGCGAGTTATATGGGTTGATCAATGCTTGACAGCTTGTGAATGGCATAAGAAGGCAGGTTTCAGAAGCAGCTAGTTGAGTCTCAGATCTTAGCACATTTTGTGTGCATGTGGTTTGCTGCTGAATGCATAAGCTTTTCTCTGCTACTACAAAGAAAATCATTCAGTTTTTCCCAGGAAATTTAGCATTGTGTAGGTACTAAAAGACTTGCAGATTCTTGATTCATCTCCCTTTAATTATCTTGAAATAGTCTCATCATAGTGGAGTAAGAAGGTTTTTCTGGATTGATAATGGACAATAAAATATATCTTTTGTGCCTTGACTCAGGCAACCACAAGAATTTCACAAAAGTATGCTGGCTGTGCAGGCTGATACGACGATGGGAGATGAGGATGAATTTCTTATGAATCAAAGTTCTTCAGGAGATTTCTTGGACCTGCTGGAAATGCCTGTCAAGCTTGAGAGGCTTGAGCCATAAATTGTACCTATGTTTTCTGAACCTTTTGGAGCATCACCTTGGCAGCATTGCACAACCAGAGCAGTGTTGGAATGAGCTGCTACATGTGGGTATACAAAGAGAGAGGGTGGCATTAGTAGCCAGGTATTATCTCGTGTTGGGTAAAGATTGATTTCATTTCATTTTGAAGTCCAAGATATGTGGGAGCTCTCATGTTTACCTGTGTATATTGAGCTTAAAATTCTGAGAGTTTATTAGTGTGAGATGACTGGAGCAAAGATACCGAAGAAATGCATGAGGTGGAGAAATTTGCCAGAGAGTAGAGAAACACAAGAATCTCCTGGTGTTTGTACTGTTAGCACCAAAATCCGCACACTGTAAAGAGAATCAGTTTTGTGTGCATACTCACATGATATAATTTGACGGGGATTTATAAAAGAGTTCAGGTCTTGTAATCTCAGGTCATGGCTGTGTATGGACATTTGTGCATGCTGTGTGTATCCAGAAGAACTCTGTGTGGGCATGATGTTCTCGCAGTTAATTGGCAGAAGGTGGGGAGTTGCTTGGCAAGACGATGAGAGCCATCCAGGCTTGTGCTTTGACTAGGGTTCATAGTTCTATACAATAGTTGTAGAATGTGTTGTTGCTCTTTCTTTTGTTCAAAAACGATGGCAGGTCTCCAAGAAAGACTTTTGATTTCGGCACTTTTGATAACAACTATCTTGAACATATCAATTCTAAGGTGATTTCTTATGTTGAAGTACGTCATGATGTTGTAGGTTGCACACCTTCTTGTGGGGTTCATAATGATTAACACTTAATATACATTTTGAATCATGCACACCATTGTGTGAATATTTGATAAAACAATTATCTACAAATTAGTAAAGGTGTTGATGAGTCTCTTGTGTTTTTTGAAAAAAATTGTGAAAGGAATCTACTACTTTCGTGTTTAGTAGATCGGAGTGGTGAAGTTCCCTAATCCTCCAATAGGAAGAGAAAAATTATGGCAACAATCTAGGGTTTGCTCCTCAACTCTTCATGATGGGACAAAGGGATGTGAAAGCTTCAAAATGAGACTATAACAAGTGAGTCATGGAGATTTTTTGGTCACCTCAATTGCATAAATAGACAAAAAGTGTGGTTATAGTTTGATTTTGAACTAATTATGTTCATGTTACATTGGTTGTATTATGTCCATTAAAGCCACCTCCATCCAAGAAATGATGATTTAGCCACAAATCCATCAAATCTAAACTCAAGAACTCTTAAAGAAGAAGTTGGGATTATAATTATTTTTGAACAAGAAAGATTTCTCTTCACCAAATTGTTGATTGAGATATTTCAAATTACGTCTATGCAACCTTCTACATGAAGTAACTATTCTAGCATAATCACTAGTCATGCAACATTAAGTTAACATGACAAGATCCTTACAACCTATAAATACAAATAGAAACACATGCACTTTGATGTTCTTGTCTATCCATGGTTTGGAACTTGTTACCGAGCTAGTTTTCTTTGCATGGAGCCAAGATTTTTTTTTCCATGTGTATGATTAGTTTTAGGTAGGCTATTTATGAGTTTATACATGAAATAGAAGTGTCATGTCAATTTGCTATGAGAGTCAAACTTGCTAGACTATTTTGATAGAGTAATACTACTTATTGAATTTGCATATTGTCTCCACAATTTTGATTGAGAGTCTTGTATTTGAGTTTGTTTTTAAGTTGTTTGCAAGAACCTTTTCTTGATAAGCATTTTCAAGAAAAGAATTGGGCTCAAGAACCTCCATAGAGACAAGTCATGAAAGGTGGTTGCCAAGAATCCTTACTTAGTTAATTTGTGCAAGATGTTTGCCAAATTTTTGCCATCATTTGATGCTACACATCCAAAACTCCATCAAAGACTTTGCCACCTAAAACATCATTAAAATTTTGAAAAATTATAGTCACCATCTTGATGAAGAATAGGTTCCATAAAAATATTGAAAAATGTTCAAATGTTTAGCAATTCATGGCCATGTGTTAGTGTTGTGCTTATACAAAAGAACAAATTAAATGGAATTAAATGTCCACTTGTTGGAATATTGAATTGACAAAATCTTGAAATTTGTGTACTTAGAAAGAAAAAAAATGAAGCAAAGGGCAATATGATCCCGCTCGTGAAAAATGTCTAAAATGTCTAATCTTCTTTGATTTAATCATGTTGAATATTTGCAAGTTAAAAAAAAAAGGTTCTTCTTAAGAATCTCATGGTACATTCACAAATTAAAAAGTCATTGAACATGTATTTAGTGCTTAATGTAATGTAATGGGTTTTGTGCTTGAAAAGTGTTTTTGGATATTTTATATTTATTTAAATAAACTTGAAAAATGTTTAAACTATTTTAATTTGGATACCAATGCCCTTATTTAAATATTTTGTGACCAATCTCAAGCTACCACCTTAACCTTTCAAGTTCACACCTCTTCCCTTGTTGAACAATAAACATAACTATCTATGAAGACTTGTTTAATTTGCCCATTGAATAAATAGTATTTTAAAACATGATAATCTACATAAAGTTTAAGTGTTTATGTTGCATCTACAAATATTCAACTTAACAAAAGTCCATTTATGGATTCAATTTCATGAAAATTCTAAAACATCTTGTGCAAGTATTTATCTTGATCATTTTTTCAATAGACCACATCTCTTAAGTACTTTTCATTAGTTATAAAGAAGATATATACAACTTTATTTGTGACCCAATCACATAAGCAAACTAAGTAGAACATAGGCAATGAACTTTTTCAATGCACCTCATGTTTATGTTTCTTAAGCTTTAGAGCGAAAATTGAAGAATTATACTACACCTAAATGAAATGACAAAGAGAGAAGCATGCCAACTTAAGGATATAAGTGGTAGTACCTCTAACAAAGTGGAAAGGTATATATCCAAAAGTATTATGGAAAGTTAAAGTGTGTGAAACAAATGTATGAAAAAGATTCCATGATCAAGCTTTAGCCACGAAAAAATATCTTTCAAAAAACTTACATGACAATTCTTTTGAATGTTGCATCATTGCAAGAAAAATCTTCAAAAGAAAGCAAAGAAAACAATTTGCATTCAAGAGATTTAACAAACTTTTTTATTTTAAGCATTTTGTTGATTAAAACACAAGTTGCCAAGACAAAAGAGATAATAAAAATAGATGGTTGCAATGTTATAATATAAGTTTACATAAATTATGATTTGCGTGAAGGTCAAGCTTCAAATAATGTGAAACCAAATTTGGAGACGTAGATATGCATAGATATACAATGTTCTTCAATAGGGTCAATAAATAAATAGGATTAATTTTGATCAATCAATCACCATGGTTGGCATTTAAGTAATCCTCATTGAAAATTTGATGTGTTTTTGGATGGGGATGGGGAAATCACTTGCACATTATTTTGAATGTGGTAGACATAATTCATAGAAACCCACATAATTGCTATGGGTGGATTTGCTCTTACAAAATTTTTGGGGTATCAAAACAGTGTGTATTGTTAGTTGCCATCAATGCCTTGCCAAAACATTTTTGTCATGAACATTTGAGTTTAGTAATTTCTAATTCACACAATGTAAAGTATGGTATAAAATTTACAAGAGAGTATATGAATTAGTAGAACATGCAAAAGGTATGGGATGTTACAAGGAGAAGAAACAAACACAACAAGGATCTATGTTTTTTTTGGTGCAATTGGGGCAAAGATTGGTGTGATCTATATTTAGAAACCTTCCAAAACACCATTTCAAATGTGATTTTGGATGAGATTAAAATGGATTTTGGATTAAATTTTCATCCAAAATGTGATTCATGGTGTTCATTAATGAAATTTCATGAACTTCATCCATAAATTTAAAGAAAAAATGTAAGGTTTAACTTTTGTAGCTTTGAATAAAACAAACATGCCCATAGAAGAAAGAAAGTAATATGAAAATTAAAATTTTTCTTAAAGTTTATGTCCATTAAAGATGGCCTTTGTTCCTAAGGCCTTGCAAGGAAGTTGGGCTCATAACAACCATCACACATACTAAACTCTTGTTCATTTTTTTGGCAAGGGAATTCTGTAATGTTCCATTCAAATGTGTTCATATCATACATAACAATGAGATTGTTGGAGGTACCAACTTTGAATGCAATCTTGGCATCTGCATTAGTGCATTCATATGGAAGTAAAGCTTCCCTCTCTGAAGGAAACAATGTCTTAAAGAAAATTGTAGGCATGACACCATTGGGAAGTGTTTGATATGTGCCAGTTGGGGTTCCATCGTTATGCAAAAGAACTTCCACAAGCCAAATAATTGTGGGTATTTGAACATATCTTGTAGCTGCAAAAACACGATGGCTTCCAGCTTGAATCACTTTGGGAGCTTGAATTTGACGACCCGCAATATTCACCAAAGAAAAATCAAAGCATAGGCATTGTTTACGGTTTTGACTAATGTTGAAGTAATATATAGCGGGTATTTCAAGTTCATTAGCGTCATCAACCCTAGTGACAATTCGCAAACCGCCAAAATAAACCCCATAATTAATAACTGCCATCCCGGTTCGCCCACATTCATGGAACCGGATCGGTCGAGCTTTCTCAATGCAATTTGCATGGACAAATTTTTGATGTTGTGAAGAATAAACAATTACACAAAGGATGTCTTCTATCTTTCCATTTTTCTCTATGTAGTCCCACCCAACAATCACCAAGTTGTATATCGTGCGCTCCTTGTTGATAAACACAAACTTAGCTATTTTATCATTCACTCTTCTCTTCAATATTGGTGGCAACAAAATGAATTCACGTGTAAGTGGATTAGTTACACAAACAAGAGATTGACCCCCACTTTGCATCCGAGTTTTTTGTTTCATCCAATACTTTTCATTAGGAATTTGGTACTTTCCCCAAAGCATGATGGGTTCACGCCCTGGTTGCTCACCCCCATCTATCACCAAAAGACCTTCAAAATCACGCACTTGCAAGTTGTTAGTACATTGGTTAAATACCCATCTAAAAAATCGCATATACTTCAACAACCTTATGTAACAATTTTTACAAAGCTTCATTCATTACCTTTAAAACATGTTACATTTTTTTTTAGTGTATATCAACAATAGGTTATATGATGTAAGGTCCCCTCTAGGTTGTTTATGGCCAAGTACATAGTAATTTCATGAGGTCCCAAGTCTCAACCAAGGTGTCATCAAAATTTGATAAGTTTTGAAGGAGGAGAAGGTCCTTTCTTTCATAAACTTTTAAGATTTTTGATACCTTACACTACCTACCAACTACATGCCAAGTACTGCAAATCATGAAGCTTCTCAAAATATGTCCTTCTGGACTATACAAAACCCACCTAATTGTAGAAGAGGAATGTCCAATCTCATGCATATAAAGATGTATCTCTTTCCTAGAATGTTCAATTTATATTACTTGCATAAACAACCTTGAACATTCCAACATTTTTTATAGAGATTTTTTTAAAATATAAATTGTTGAAAATGAATGTTTCTTCTTAGGGGTTTCAATTGCCAAAATTTGAAAATATGGTAATAAATAGAAAAAGATCAAATTTATATGATAGGTTCAAGTAGGTAGTCAATAATGTAGAAAGATGTCAATTTTTTAAACTTTCATATCTTGTTTTCAACCCAATTTGGCTAAATCTTCTCATGGATGACCCCTTGTAACAATGTTAGTTCTATACAAACTTTGTGTTGTAGCTAAAATGGCAATTTTCCATAAGAACATTTAGCCAATTTTTATTACATTTGAAATATTATATAATAAGACAATTCAAGCATCTTCAGAACTATATTGTTGGCTACTTATTCCAACCTATTATAGATATCTAACAAAATATTTAGTTTTTTCTTCTTCAAAATTTGCCAAAATTTTAGAATTTGGACCTTTCATTGATCAAAATCCTTAATACATATGTCAAGAGAAGATTTTTCAAGTTGACAAAGTTACGAAAACTCACCCCCAAAATGGGGAAAAAGGGTTATTGCAAGTTGAAACCACAATGGATTTTTAAACAATCATGGATGATGAACCATGTCTTGCATAAAATAAAATATATCCAATTTGATGCAATTTTCTTTTTCTACATATGTCATGAATTTGGCAAAATGTAAACCACTCCAAGCAAGTTTCTCCTAGGAATATATTTGGAGGTCACTTTATCTCTATGAATATTGTTGGTAGAAAAAGAAAGGATTTCACACCTCTTTAAAAATTAGTCCATGATTCTTACACCATGCCTAATTCATAAAAGTAGGAGTGTTTTCAAGTATTTTTCAAAACTCCATTCCACTTTTATGGAATAGGTGTAAAATTTGTACCCCTCTTATGCCTAGAAATCTATGTTCATTTAGGTCAGCATAACTTTCAATTCATGGTTTACAATGGGTCAGCCCAACATTCCCAAATTGTAGGGTTAGGCTTGGTTATCACCTCCTCCTATACATGTCTTTTCATTTTGGGAATTCCCCTCCCACCTTGGGGCTTACCTTATAAACAAAAAGAAAACAATTTAAGGAAATGAAAATAGGCAACCAAATGATGTTGATGAAAGATGAGACCTGCTGAACCAGCAATGACTTTATCACATTTGGTTGGGAGGTAATTCAATGGAGGCAAAGCAAGCCAATTTTCATTGAGATGAGTGGAAGTGGTGGCATGATCATCAGAAATGTTGTATTGATCAAATCCAACAATGTGGTACAACTTGTTGCGAGTTTCCAGAATACAAGGATGATATCGATAGTATGTTCGTGTATTTATGTCTGCAAATTTAGTGGGTGACCATGCTCTCAACCATGTGTTTGTGGAGAGTTCCAATCTACTTGGAGATGTTTTGCATTGTGATGCAAGCAAGTTCCATGCTGGATCCAATTGAAAAATGGGACATTTCTGCACTAGGCTTGTGGTTCCATCTTGCATTAGTTAGTCATTTTCTTTCTTACATTCTTCTTGTAATGGATTTTTTTTCTCAAGATTGCAATTGATTATTGCCCACAATCATAAAACAAGGAATAAAAAATGCAATAGATTCAGCAAATTTAATCAATACAAAGAGTGAAAGATGAATAATTTATTGACTAAAATTGACATAGTTGTGCAAGTGTTGAGAATTTGGGGCTTTAAAACAATTGTCCATGTGTTGGAAAAACTTTGGGTTTCAATTTTTCAATGAATTATGGAGGTGTCGAGAATTCTTTTGGTTTTGAATTTTTGAAAGAATTGTGGAGGTATTGGGATTTTGGGTTTTTGACATGTTTATGCTTTTGGTGAATAGAACATTAAATCTGAAAACATTACAAGTGCAAAACACACCTTGTGACATTGCAAATTGGTGATAAAATTTGTAATCATTCAACAAACCTGGAATAGATGGCCAACATTGGCAGGAGTTAAAAGATGTCGAGCATTTGGATTCTTTAAGATAGCCAAGATGTCTGGCCCACTACTATCCTCCCATGGAGATACTATGACCTTCTCATTGTCCATTGTGGAACTTGTCATCTTAAATAAAGAAAAAAACTATCATTGTCAGTCATGTCACCAAAAAAAATTCACAACTATAGAATTTTGACATTGCAAGAAAAGGTTATATGATGTGTCAAACACAATTTTGCAATAACATTCCCATGTGACCTTTCAAAAAATTTGCGCCCACAAAATTGAAATGAAACGTCATGGTACCATTTGATTTATAATCAACAAACATGCCACAAGGAATTAATGTACCAATTTTGGATGGATGTGAGGTAAACAAAATAAAATTCATTGGATCCCTATCCTCGATTAATTGCCTTTAGTTAGCAAATTAGTTCATTTAATGTTCTACCTACCAATAATTATTTTTTTCAAAAAAAATAAAAACTCTTCCCTATTAATTTTTCTCTTCTAACCTTTTTCCTCCCATTACCTACCAACTAAAAGTAATTGCCCTTAAACATACATACTAGTTCCTACTTTCTTGCCTACCTACCAACCTAATGTGACCTACTTAACCACTTACCTACTCATCACTTTAGGGGATGCATGAAGAACAAGTGGGTGTAGTCACCATAACATGTACCACAGCAAGTGTAACTAGTGCTTGATGTTCCATGTTATTGAAAATATAATTTAATGTCATGCTAAAATTATAGGATTTACTTATATGATAACATTCATAATATCATGGGAACTTGTGAATAAATTTGAAATTAATCAAATGAATAAAAAATATGAAAAAACACTAATAAAACATTGTAACCAATTTTTAAGCAATAAAAAAAATGTTTAATAACTTTAATTTTATTTTTTTAAATGACATATTTTGACAAATTTTTAATGCAAGGCTTATCAAAGTAACATAAAGAAAATTATCAAGATTTTAAAATATTTTTTTGAAAAAACATTCAAAAAAATTCAAGGAATAATTCCCCAAAAGCAATCAAAAAGCAAATGGGTGCGGTTCATATTATCATGTTTACACCCAAGTAGATAAAATTTATTTTCCCCCACCTACATAATACCTACCTCCCATCAACACAACACTCCTACATGGATTCACCTACTTAAACACCTACTATTTCCTCTTATTGACTAACATAAAATGAAACCTATTGACACTAAAAGAAACATAATGTTAACAATAACAAATGCAAATATTGTAAAAGTGGAATAAGTTTGTGAACCATGTGAAAAATTTGATAATTATCATATCACAAATGGGTTTTTCAGGATAATGACCATAAGTATGTGGCAAATTAAAAATTTGACAAGCAATCACTTTCAAATAACAAGAAATGTGATGTGGGCCATTTTTTAAATTCCATTTCAAACATTTATTTGTTGATTAATTCAAACCAAATCCTACTACAATCTTTTTTTAAAAAAGGCTTTATATTATATTGCATATACCATAAATATACATTATTAGAAAACATGGTACTTTTTTACTGGCAAATCTAATCAAAAGTACCCAATTTGAACAAATGTCAAAAAGACCACTTTGTCATTTTGGACAAATCAATTTCAACATGTCCATTGTGATTGGGGTGGTTTTTTTTACTAGACCATTTGACTAATAATTTTGACTAGTCAAATTTTTTCCTAAATAAAAAATAATTGTGGTAAGTAGGTAGGTAGGTAGGTTGTAAAAGTGCAGGCAAACAAGTAGGTAGGTAGGTTGTAAAAAGGTAAGTAGGTAGGTGGTAACCTACCCTACCTACCTTAGCCCTTAAACATGTACATAGGTTATAATGTTAGAAATTGAACCTTTGACTTTCCCAATGAGAAACCAAGTCCTTAACCAATGGACCACACTATCAAAAGGTGTTCAATTTTTGTTAAATTTTTTTATTTCAGATGTTTATTTTGACACTTCACTACAAGATTATGAGGTATGAAGATAGGTAGGTTGTAGGAAATAGGTCGGTAGGTAGGTAAATAGATAGGCAAGTGGGTGGGTGGGTAGTAGTAGGTACATAGTACATGTATGTAAATAGGTGGGTGGGAAGGTAGGTAGGTAATACATCCATGTAAGTGGGTAGGTAGTTAATATGTTTCAATATTTTTCTTTTTGGCCATGTATATATCCATTAAAAAAAGGTTTTCAATAGTTTTGGCATAAAATTATTGCTATTTTTTAAGGTTTTAGCATTCATTATTTCTTTTTTCAAGTTAATTATTATCCTCATGACCACCTTATTATCTTCATGTCCCTATTGTTGGATATAATTGGAAGTCAATCATCCCAAAAATATGACAAAAAAGGTGGATGAAAAGACCCAATGTGGCTATTAAACACATTTATTAATCCTAATCAATGTTTTTTTATCAATTTCTTTTGCATAGTGTAAGTTGTAGAAAAGATGACAATTGGCCTTAGGGAGATTTAACAAAGTTTAACTATAAACCAGATAAACCAAACTATAAACCACACACACACACACACACACACATTCACATGTGTTAAGTTGAGTTATCGATATTCATTATTATCAACGACATATTTATTACATTAAATTCACATATGCAATGTTAGTTAATGTTATATCTTATGTGTCATCCTATGTGGTAGTGAATGTTAAATAGACCTTTATTTAATGTTAAAAAAATGTTAAACTATCATTAAATCTTTCCCAAACATGGATATTATTTTAATTTAAAGATGTGATATTATTGAATAGAAAGTAAAAGGTTTAGGGTTTTGGATGATATTTGGGCTGTCGTAACCCTAACCTTGGGCTCACGACTAAGGCAAGGGCTTGCAAAAGTAGGGCCAAGAGTGAGCCCGGGAGTCACATTTCATGCTCTTGGGAGTGCAAGAGAGTGTGAGGGAATGAACCCCCACACTCCCAAATGAACTCTCACTTTGAGAGTTGGAGTCCCAATGGACTCTTGAATTTTTAGAGGGCGATTGCAGGGGTCAAAACTCATTGGATTGAGAAGTTCTTTATATCAATAGAAAGTTCTTTGATGCCTAAAATGGGCTTTCATGATCCATTTCAATACTTAAAACAATAAGTTATGGCCAAAAGAAGGGTCGGGAGTCAAATTGCTAATTTGACTTTCAACCATTAAAAGTCGGGAATCGCCTCTACTTCTTTGCATGTAGGTGGCGTGCCACACGATGTTGGAAAAGCTCTTGACAAGGGCTACAACTTTGCTTTAAACTTCACCTCAATCGGAGATCTACACACGAAGTTATGGCTTCCAAAGTCATGAGAGTCCCAATTTTGGGAATTTCGGGACTCCCAATTGGGAATCCCGAGACAAAATGCCATTTGGGTGTGGCCCCATGGCTAGGCACAAAGTATACTATAAGGGGGAAGGTGGTGGCTTCCCCCAAGTTCAGGCTGTGGTGAGTCTTGTGAGTCTGAGTTTGCCCGTGGCTCGTCCATGCACTAAAAATGCTCAAATTATGCACTAACCAACTTGTTGTTTGATTTGTGTAAGTTCAGGTGAATAGTTGATGCTTGTCACTCTTCTTAGTCCCCATCTCGAAGCTCCAACACACCCCTCTACCCCCCCAAAATGCTACGAGATAAGGAGCGTGCCTCAATTCCTTACTTTTTTGTTATTTTCACCTTAGACTTACATTTGAGTCTATCAAGGAGTTTGGGACCGTGTCATGGGCGGTATTTTGTACAATTTGAATCCTATATATATATATATATATGAAAATAAATTTGTTTTCAAATGTAAACCTTTATTTTTTGTCATTTCATCATCACTAGTAATGCATAGTAGTGCAGAGCCCAAGTTGATTATGTTATTTTGGGTTACAAAAAACCATGTTACAAATGTTCAACATTTTAATAGTGCTTAACATTAAGGATAGGTCAACAACCTGTAAGTAACCCAAACAATAGTTAATAGAAATTAAATGCTACTTGTGTTAATTAGAATAAAATGTTTAAAATTAAGAACAATTTCAATAACCTATAAACAACCTAAGCAATAGTTAGTAGAAAATGTGTTAGTGGTGTTAATGAGCAACCAAAATTAATCACTCCATGAAGTTAAGCAATATTAAATGATAATTTGATCAATTTCAATGTACAATGGTAGCATTCAAAGGACACTTAACACTTCAATTGAACAGACAACCAATAAACAATGGAGATTACAAAGGTGTCAAATGAGAAATCACAAATAACATTAACCATAAGCATTGAGACAATTGCTCTACTTATAAGGACCGAGGTCCAAGGACACTTACTTGAAAAGAAAATTTGGTTCTAGTTTTCTTTTAGCATATGTTTAATCTCCTCATGTTGTTCCTCCAAGCTCAACTTAAAAACAAGATTTTTGATTTCATCATCTTCATCTCCAAAACCCCAACCATGCCACCAATCATGATAAAATACTTCTTCACAAACAAAACACTTGTATTGTTGTTTGAGAAATTCGCCTAAACAAAAGGGATGGTATCTATGCTTACATGATGTAAATGTTATATCCTAACAATGGTACCATTTTTTAATCAAAGGTTTAAACTTGTGCAAGAATGCAACTTGTTCAATTGTTCCAAGTTGTAAAAGATTTTAAACATCACAAGACCTAAACCAAGCACAAGTAAATTTTATGAAGGTGGTGGGAAACAATTTGCACATGTTGTGAAAAGGAACACAATACACACTATTGTGAATATAGTAGCCAAGTTGGATTGGCAAGTCTTACACATGGATGTGAGGGTCACCTTTCTAAATGGTAATTTAAAATCAAATTGAGACTATCGTTATATTCTTGAAGGGCTTGTCACACCAAGACATAAACAAAGCTTCAAAATGTTATTTATGGTAGAAAACAAGCATTATAAACCTAGTACCAAAAGATTCATGAATTTTTTATGGAATGACAAGGAACTATGTGGATTATGATTTCTATTACCTTGCATAGGGTGATCTTCTAGTGGTTCTCATGGTGTATGTTAATGATGTGATTCTCATGAATAATGACATTGCTAGAATTCACAAACTCAAATAGACACTAGGCTCTCATTTCCAAGTTCATCATTGTTAGGACCTTTGGCCTTTATGTGGATGTGGAATTCATCAAAATCAAGATGGAATGTTATTGACCCAACATAATCATGCCTTCAAATGTCTTATGGAGTTGGAGTTATGTGATTGTAACCTTAGAAGTGCACTATTACTTGATGGAACTTGCTTGGAAACTAAAATGCATCGACCCCTTGTTGATGTGACCCAATATTAGTGCACGGTAAAAAAGTTAAATTACCTTAGTCAAACACATCTTGATATTGCTTTTGAGGGTTAGCTTCATGAATTGATTTATGGCAATTTTTAAAATCCCTCACCTCAATTTAACAACACACATTTTTTAGTTTGTCAAAGCAACTTTTGATCATAGGGTCTACTATAGGATGGGGGAAGTTTGACATTGATTGTTGGTTTGATGTGGATTGATTTGAACCAAAGATGATCGACTTGTAGCTACTTGTACATGATAGGTAGTGATCCAATAATTTGATCAAGCAAAAATTAACCTATAGTGCGTGTGTCTTCCTTGGAATTAAAGCATAAATTTTTAACATAAGCAATGAAGGAAGGAATGTGGTTGAGGTATTGGACAAGTTGGGTATGAGGATCCCACTTGACCCATCACCACGAAACGTGACAATCAAAGTGTGAGTAAAATGTAAAAGAATTTTGTAATGTCCACATTTGTGAGGAGGTCATAGTTTGGAACATCTAGTAGACCTCTTAAAGTTTCTAGGTTGATATTTTCAAGTATTTTTTTTTGGTGTTAAACTTTGTTATCCTTTTGATTATATGTGATAATTGTTTGGCGTTTTTCTTTTGTGAGTTGCCACAAAATTCAATGCATGTCCACAAATACACAAAAATTAATATCTAGTTTCTAAACCAAATATTTAGGTGTTGTTCACAAATGGAATATTTTGGTTCTTGGTTTTTTATTGCAAATTCTCCATCCATTGTATATATGCACACAATTCAATGCAATCTAGGAGATGAATGTAAGGGACTACCATTTTGAATTCTATCCAATGATAAGTTCTCTAATTTGTTGTCAATGCAAATGTGTCATTCACACAACTTGAATTTGTGCCATGGTGAAATTACACATTATTAATGTCAATTACAATTTCATGTCACATTATTCAAAACTTGATGCTCGATTCATATTTTCTTTCAGTAGAAGTCTACCCTTCAATTCAAAGTTGAGAATGTTGTTTTGTGATGGGGACATTTGATTGCCACTTCTCTAACCATTAAATTTCAACTAAAATGTGTGAATTGATTATGACATTATGTTAGGTTGAACTAGGGTGATTTGTTGAGTTCTAATGTTGATATACCCTAGCCTAGGATCAACATCCACATTCACTAAACCAACAAAAAATTTCCCCATGAAATCAATCATTTTAATTTTTTGGGAAATATTTGGTTTCTCAAGATCTACATATATCTATTATGGTTTTGTCATATGCGTAATGAAATGATTGAAATCAGATGGATATTATTTGAAAATGGAATGAACGACATGATCATGAAGATCCTTACATGAATGACATGTATCCAACATGGATGAACACCATTTGAGAACAAATGAATGATTGATGTTTGGCAATCATGAATGGAATGTCATCCACCCACATTTGTCTACATTAAATTATGTTCATATATATTTGAATTTCACATGATCCATTATTGATTTGCAATACGTAAATAAGGAATATACATATGTGTAATGAAATTATTGAAATCGGATGGGTGTTGTTTGAAAATGAAATGAGCGACATGATCATGAAGATCCTTACATGAATGACATGTATCCAACATGGATGAACACCATTTGGGAACAAATGAATGATTGATGTTTGGCAATCATGAATGGATGTCATCCACCCACATTTGTCTACATTCATCCATGTTCATATACATTTGAATTTCACATGATCCATTATTGACTTATTTATGATTTGCAATACGTAAATAAGGAATATACATATTTTGTGCATTGTCTCTTAAATGGATATTATGTGACCAAACCTTGTATGAAACCAAGGCCCAATTCCACTAAGGCAAGACCCTTCTCTAGACCCTAGGGTTCCAGCCTTCCCTAGGTTATAGGGCCATCCTTCCCTTGAACCTAGACCCTTCCCCTCTCCATAAGGTAGGTACATTCCTCTAACACTTAATTTAAAAAAATCCCAAAATCCAGAGTGCGGTCCTAAAGCTAGAAGTTTATGCTCAGTTTTGGTGTTTCTCAAGGTTCTTCTACAACAGGGAAGGAAGGGAGGAGGGAGATTGAATAAGGCTGGGGACGCAAGTGCAAAACTCAGCCTACAAAAGACTCATTTCCTCAGGTATGCAAAAGAACGCCAATCGAACTTCTCACTTTGATGAGGTATGCGACTGCTCAGAACAGGCATTTCCAAAACTCCGAGTAATTTGAACGTCTCTGAGCATACTTTGGAAACAGGTGATGTCCTTGAGCCACTTGCTCTACCCCTCAATTACCTGCAAAACTCCAGATCCCTGACTCGTCACATATCGACTCCAGAAAGAGATGATATGATTCTGAGGCAAAGTTACTACATCGATTGTGTTTCTTGGTCCAGCATCCGGCCTCTGAAAACGAGAGCAACAAGTACCGTGACGATGCACAAGAAGAAGGCTATGGCTGCAAATTATAACTTGTGTGCGATTCAGTATCAGGCTCTCTGGATCTAGCTTCTTTGTTACAATATATGTAGATGTGCACTCCATTGTTGTTCATGAAACGGACGTTGAGCTTCAGGCAGCTTTCTCGCTCTAATTTCTCGTCTACCTCTGTAGAGTCTGTCTCCACACAGGTCGCTATGGTCTCAACCACTTTCAGCTCAGACATCCTTCCCGCACCGACGTCTTCTAAGCTCTACCTGGTTGTAGGAGCACTTCTGCTTTTCCGAGGAACTGTAAGCCCTGCGACATATGCACAGCTGCTTTCTTGTAAACATAGGAATGCAGACAGATTGGCCATTGATAATACTGTGGCCGCCAATCTGTCTGCATTCCTAGGACGCTTGCTTGCCTCGGAAGTGAGTCACACTGCCGGATCCTGAAGCTCCAAAAAGCTTCCTGCCAACAAATGGCTAGGAATTCTTTGCAACGGAACCTGCATGCATGATGATCATGGTTCAAAACTACATAGGCCATCACAAGGTACCGCTGTTGATCAGAAAGCTTCACTGCAAACTGCTGCAAGATACCAGAAAACAGAGGAGAGCCGCGATTAGTTGCAACAAGTGAATGAACAAATGTTGTAAGACTAGTTTCTAGGGGCAACATGAGATCTCGTTCCAGCTTCGTCAAATTCCCCTACCTGAATTCACGGCCTATGTTCTGCAATAGCAAGAGCAGAGTTCAACGGAGAAACCGGACCATACAAGATCTCCAATGTCGCCGATGCTGATCTCAACAAAGTCGTTAAAGACTCGTTAAACTATAGCGCCTTGTGCTTTCCCGTTGTTCAAATTTCAAAACGCTGTAAGCAATTTGCGCATCACGACATGAGTACTCAGGATCTGCTAATCCGACTTTGAAACACCAAAAATGGCATTTCCGGTTTCACATTTCCTTAAAAAACAACACAGCAACAGATATTGGAGAATATGAACAAGAGAGGCGGCATTTTGTTGTTAGTCTGAAGTACTCTTTGTTGTGTTGTTGTTGCAGTATTCTAAGCCATTCTAAAGATTGTCCCTTATACTTTGCTCAGAAGAATTGTATGCAGAATTGTATGTTGGAGTGATGTAGATAGTCTTGGTGTTGCCTAAGGAATTCTAGGATTTTTGCAGTAGGATTTTGTAGGAAGACTTGTAATTATCAGCTCGACAATCAGATTTCACTCATAATATGGCAAACTCTTTCACACAAGAGGAGGTGGTGTTAGGAGAGCTTGCAGAGTGGATCTATTACAAGACTGGAGTCATCATTTCACCAGATGAGTCATGTCACATTGCAGAGGTTTGTGGCCCTCCCAATTTTGTCAGCACTCTTGTGTTTTGCTGCTTATTTCTAGTGTAGAGATGTAAGGGAAGAGCTTGCAAATGAGAATTGAACATTATTAGCCCATTGAGAAACAGATGAGAGGATATAATACTAAATGGGATGCATTGCACTGCAGTTGGGATCCTGCTTGTGTGCAATTGGCTTCATCCTGATTTTCAATTCAGTGTTGTTTGTGATTAGATCACCTGACAGTGCACTAAGAGGCAAAATATTTCATGTTCATCTTGGCTCAGGGATGTTCTTCTCAGGTCTGCCAGATAGTGTGTGTGCTTACTTACAAAGTTTTTGCAGAGGAGACTTGAACTTTTCTGACTCTGTTTCCTCTCAACGTGATTACATGTTCTGAAAAAAAGACAATATAAGTTTGAGCTGTGTCAACTATTCTGGCTTACAGGAGATGTCAGTTGCATTGAAAGCATCAAAGGAAAAAGAGAAAGCACTGCAAGCCAAGGTTTGATGTCAAACTTACTATGTCTCTAGACTATCAGCTGTGATCACAACAGGCACCTAAGAGGTTGAAATGCCTAAATCATCTCATGGAAATTTCTTGTGCCATGCATTCCATATTGTTGAGCTGAAATTGGCTTGAATGCATCACCATGTCTCTGGAACTTTTGTTCCAGACATGCTGATGATAGACATTTATGGATGACTGCCATGTGGTGAAGCTGATTTATGAGCTCAAAACTTCAGACTGAAACTACTGAAACCTGGATGTATTCAAGTGGCATGGAAATGAGACTAAAATCCTCTTGAGACAGTTGTCATGTTTTTTGTCACAAGCCTCTTTTGGTTCACAGTTTATAGCATTCACATGGTGTGGCAGTTTAACATTATGGGTGTCTCATACCCAATTTAAAGTTTGCTTGTATGCAGCTCTCACAGCAACAAGAACTATGTCAGAAAATGCAAGAAAAAACTCATGCCTTTCTTGAGGTAAGCTTTCTCAATGACAATGTAGGAAGTAGAGAAGCACTCAGCCTTGCATGATCCAGGTCTAAGTTTATTCTGAATCCAATGGGTTCCTCTACACTTTATCCTGGACAAACAAATGTCAGCATTGTGACTGCAGAGCATGAGTTATGAACTGGATGACATGAAGAATGAGCTTTTGCGAGCTTTGACTCAGATTGGATTGGCAGGTATGTGGTCCATGCCCATTGGAGGTGCTAAAGGCTATTGTTCTTTCGTCATGGCCATGAATCAGTTCATTACCAATAAAAATAAAAATCTAATGTTGTCTCTGCTGGTACTGTAGAGGAGGATGCGGAAAAGCTAGCAGAAGAATGCAGTGAGCTCAAGTTGGAGAACAAGGCTTTGCATTTGGAGATTGAGAACTTGAAAGGTTGTAACTCTCATTGAAGCTCTTATCATTTTGCCAATTCAAATCCCCGTTGCAGGTCTTTGTTTTTCAGACTTTAAGATCATCAGTTCTGTGTATTCCGAAATTGCACTGACAACTGGAGAGCTGTGCAAAGCCCCTGCAAGCTTCATCCCTCCACCAAAATGTCTCCAGTGTGTTCCTCTTGCATGATCCACAAAGAGTTCTCAAGTGCTGTTATGAAGTCTGGTGATAGAAAATAACATGTTGAAAGGTGATTCTTTATTGGAGTACTGCAAGTGCACATTACCTGATCATGTGCTTCATGTGCATTTTAGGCAATGGAAGAGTCTCTTGCTGGCTGCAGTCTGTCTCCTCTGACATGGTAGCTGCTGAGAGAGCAGTCTCATGCCCTGGAAATGAGATGAGAGCCATGGAGGGGAGGACAGACTTCTATTGGAGGTTTTGTCACAAAGACTTGTGTCCAGGGGTTTCTAATTCATGAATAGACAAAAGAAAGTACAAAAGGCAGATGTTGGCAGATTACAGCTTGGAAAGACACTGGACTAAAGGGGTACTATTGCAGAAATCTCCAACAGGTCTGAACTATTTTAAGTGAACAGAGGATTTTCTGGTGGAGAGAGCGCTCAAGATAAGGTGATCTGATCTGGCAGCAGAAAGATTGAGAAGAAAGGGACCTCATGAGAGATGCATTTACCTCTTAGTTGATGATTCTCTAGGAGACAAAAGAGGATTGCTGGATTTTTTCAAGTACTCCAAACTAATATGTCCCCAGATGGCAGAGGTACCATCCACCCAAATCTGACACCACAATGGCCAGCTGCAGAGGCTAACAGCTGTGGGCTACAAGATACTGACCCTACTGAAAGGATGACTTCTTTATCTCACAACAGTAAATCAGGGCAGACATCCTCAGGGTAAGCATATAGAATCATGCAGATCATTTCAACAAAGCAACTGGTGTCTCTCCTGATAAATGCCTCCTGATGATTTCTTGATGAATGCCCATGTGTAGCACTTCTCCCTTATGCCTATGTGGGTGGATCAGAGAGATCTGAATTGTCTGATAGACATGATATTTTTCTTTCCCCTCGGTGCCTGATCATACCTGGTGGGAAAGTGGTGGTTTTTGTGTTCTTTCAATTTTTGGCTCATGGGCATTCTATGACTCTTTACATTTGAAGCTAGATTTGCAGACGCTTCTCAGATAAAGGTGTTAACACACTGATGAAGCAATTCTGTTCATGTGTATGAAGACCATGACCCAAGATTAAAACCGCAACCAAAATAGAGTCTACTCGATGCATCCGATACCAGGGGCTTCCATTTATGCTAGCTTTGGTGTTGTCCCGTGGCCTTAGATCATTAACAAAGCATGACCCTCCAGTTCACACCCTCCAGTTTGGAAGTACTATGACATTCTATTCAGAGAAAGCACATCACATCTTATCTTTCTGTGTACCTGCTCAAACTTCATTCTGATCCAGTGATGCACTGGGCCCATACTGGATTGTTCATTGTCTTCCTTTTTCTGTATGCAGTATGCCACAGATGCTGTGCACAGCAAGCAATCTTGGAACAAGCCACTACTATGTAACAATGCACTCCATCAACATGTCTATGCAATGGTGACCCAAATGTTGAAGTAGAAGTCAATTGGGCAATGTACAAGTCAGCTATTTGGGTGGCATAACTTGACAATTGTCACTATTAGAAAACGATCAAAATGTAACCAATTGGTTTGCAACTACATGCAACTAATTATCGCTTGCAATTAACATTGATTGATTGTTTTTGCGACTGAAAATCACATCACACATTTTTAGTCACATTTATGATTATGTTGTGACTACTAAGTTATTTTATTTTTCCAATGGAATGACTTTTCACGTTAGTTTCATCCTAAAGGGCCCTTATATGACCCATTAGTTGCAAAAGTGACAAAAAAAAATGATAACTAATATTTATGTATACATTATGTACTCCACATCCACTAAGATATATAAATGTGCTGTTTTCATAGATTAATTACCCGTGGTCTGAAAAATTATTAATGTATATAACCTCATATTAAGGTATATGTAAAGATAGTAATACATCAATCATCCATAGGTGTCGATATGTATATTTTTTTATTATTAAAATTATTTAATTTTAAAACATAATTTTACATTAATTAGATTAATTAATGAATTTACTATAAGTAAAGTGTCTAAATTATAATAATTTATTATATTTACAACTTATAATTATCTATTTATAGTAAATCATTATTATTACATAAATTTTTATATTCATTGTTAATATTTTACATTGATAAAAAATTACAATAATTATCCTATAATTAAAATAATTATAGTAAATTATTTTAATTCAAGAAAAAAAATGATTTTTATAGTAATAAAAATTAATTACTGAAATTAAAATAATTTAATGATGGTAAATATTAATTATCACAACATAAAGTTTCATACTTATTAATAATTTTTGTACATTACTAGAAAATAATTACAATATTTATGTTATGTATAATTGAACTTAATTATTAATAATTATTAATTATGATTAATAATTTAAGATTCTATAATAATTTTACCTCTCTTAAAATGATTACTGTAATTAAATTAATGCTACATTAATTAAAATAATTTCATAATTTATAACTTATATTTTTAAATTAAAACCATTATTTATTATTTATAGAATAATTATTAATGAATTAATATTGTAATTATATATTAATTAGTAATGTATTATGTATTGAAAACTTGTATGTAATTAGTTTGTTAATTGAATATTTATAAGTTACTAGTAATTTAAACAAATGATAATGAATAGTTAATATTTTATAGATATAAATTGTTACTTATTAATTACAAAATTAATTAGTTAATCATTTACTTAATTATTTATTTAAATTAGAAATTCAGAAATGATAACAAAAGATATGGGGAAAATTTTGTAGTTGTAATCTAGTTTGTAACTAAGTTGCAAATTCAAAACTTATCCATATTATTTGTTTTATGCTCCCATTTTGAAAACTATATAAAGGTGTGTAGTCTAACATTATCAAAATAAAAAATTTGTGCCATTTGGGATGAATAAAAGAAAAACCTTAACCCAAAATAAAATGAAAAATGTTTATGCATCATTTTAGCCTACCTACTTCCTTAACCTACTTGCTTGCCTATTACCTAAATAAATAGGTAAGCAGATACCTAGTTCAACCTACCCACCTAGGTGGGTAGGTGAAACTAGGTACCAACATCCTCAGCTTGACCTACTTACCTATTTGTACCTACATAAATGGGTAAGTATTTAACCTAGGTAGGTAAGTAACTTAAATAGGTGGATAGGTACTTAGATTACTAACTTACATACCTACCTAAATATTTATTTAAATTTATTTGGTGTGAATTTAAATTAGTAAGCCATGTAGTAGATTTGTATTGTGTCACATGTCACAATCTAATACCATCGAAACATATGAATCTAACATCTTAAATTGGGTTAGCTTTATTTTTCAATTACAAAAAAAATAAAATAGAATGCATTTAAATGTCACCACGTGTCAATATTAAGGAACTCCACTTGGCAAAACATTGGTTGCCACCAAAATAATTGCAAATTAGTCACAAATGGCCATACATCTAAAATATTTTATATGTTGGATGAAACCATACAAATATTTTCCATGTGCATCCATGGATTGATGATGTCACGATTATTTGCGACTAATTTGCGCTTGTGACTAGTTTTAGGTGACTAAAAATTTTGAAATCATAAAGTGTCGCTTGTAACTAAAAAGTAATTGCATAGCATAATTGCAATTTAAGGTTTTTCTTCTAGAGTGTGAACTCTAAAAGGGACTATGAAAAAAATCATCCCTTGCAAAAAAATGGAAAACGTTTTCGCATAGGACTCACAATGCTAAAACACCCAAAGCATGTCAAATTGTCAATATAAGCCCACATGAACAAGGAATGTGTTCATTTGCATTGCAAATATTGTAGTTTAAAACATTCTTTCTCAATACTACAAGCATGGATCAAGAAGGAACTTAAAGAGTGGGAAAATTTGCATTGATATGTTTGAACATTTTGGGATCATTGAGATTGAAAATGAATAAAGTTCCATCATCATGCAAAAAAATGGTGTAGAAATAAAACAACTAGTTGAGGACAAAAAGGTTGGCCATGTTCCAATGAACTACCTCATGGCTCAAAACAAACAATCTTGGAACAGGGAGACCCTCTAGGAGGTTAACAATTACAAGGTCCATTGCACCTCCATCATGTTACACACCTCAAAAGTAATATTTACAATTGGTGTTTATTTGGATAAATGACCACATGATGTCAAATATGTGTGGTCATTTTTCATGTTTGTTACAAAAACAAGGAATAAATGTCACAAAAAATTAATTTTCACATGTTTGGTGAAAAGCTTTCAAATCCAACAAGGATTATGGCCACACTCCAATCTTTCTCTTTGTGTCAACCATACATGTGAAAGATGCATTAATTATCGGTTCCTACATTTGACATCTAGTTCTGAAAGGCAAAATGAAAGATGTTGTCATAGTGGGTGTGACCTTTAATCCCAATGCACTTACAAGCCTATATGATCTTATAGCTGGAGTTATACCAACAACACTAGTTTCTTTTGCCAAGGGATGGAAGTCACCAAATTGCCCAACCATAACATTAGGCTCATCAAAATTTCTAACAATATCATCTTTTGAGGTCATTACCTTGTGTTTGTCTTGGCATGATTCAAATGCAAAAATGCATTTCTTGTTTGAAATTGAGTTTCCTTTTGCTAGCTCTTCATCAACCACCACAAACATGGAAAGCCTTAATTCAAATTTATCCAAAGCCTTTTGTCACTAAGAAGCGATTTGTCTTTTCAACAATTTAGACACCATCCACACTATTCCAAATGTTGGGACCCCAATTAGTTGCCATGAACTCATTATACGTCATTGATGAAGACAATGGATAAATTCTTTGTGTATAATCTTGGCATGCCCATTATCACTCCAATGGACAACAAGATAAAATTAAAGTACCTAGCATAATCATTTTGTAAAAGGTAGTTAGTTAAACTTCCAATTGTATATGCATCTTGAAATCAATTAACAATTACAAAAAAATCTGGATATATCCATGTTGTTGCTAATGATAATTCATGTAAGGAAACAATTACCTATACATAACATGTTTCAAGACTTGCAAAGATTCGAATTGTTTTTCCCATTCACAATTTTTTTGGATTCCAACTAGGTTGATTAAACCATTAAATTCCTTGAAAACCATCTTTCCCAAACCTTAGCTCTCTAATGTTCAAGGAGGGTGTTATGTAAACATGCATCAAGGGTTAGATGTTGAACCCCAAATCATTTTGGAGAGAAGCAAAATGTTTTTTTGCTACAATTTTCAACTTTACATCCCAAACATACATTAATGTAAATATCTATGTATTGTATTGACATATGACATTTTAGGTTTTACAATAGGAAATCATAATTTAGTTAATCACATCTATCCCCAAAATGTGGGGCTTTATGTAGCCACTTTGTGAAATTTACTTTTGAGACATCTTTATTAAATAATCTCAAGTTTTCCTAACTAAACACAATTGGAGTTCCACCATTGTAGCCGTTGAACCTTTTGAACAAGTTCGACTATAAAAGTTGCAAGGAATTGCAACTTCTTGAAGGTCATTTCAACATTTTCACCCTTTCAATCATTATGATTTAAATTTTTAAAAGAAAACTTTAGATGAAATGCAACATGGTGCTCCCTCCCTTGGTCGTATGGATGGCACGGATTTAAGATTTGATGGTCAGCTTTAACGCAAGAATGATAATATCAACATGAACAACCTCCCTCTTGATGTTAAATGTCATAAGGTGCTTTATGTTGGAAATTTGTTTTGTGCCAATGAAACTTCTACATATAGTATCAAATACATGGTTTGAAACAAAAGATATTGGAAAGGACACATAACCAAACCATTGTTCTTCAATTTAATTGTACAAAACGAAACGTACACATGCATCTTTTGTAATAGTTGGTTTTTTGAGTTTAGATGTGGTGTACGTATATTTACTATTATTGGTCACATGTCATCACCAAGGTATAGTCATCTTGTTGTTCATGTTGGTCTCCATAACCATCCTAGTGTCAAAGGAGAGAATTGAAAAGCTTTGAATAAAATGGACCAATCTATAGAGACATATCTAGAGGAAAATCTCAATACTTCTTCAAAGGCAATTTCTTGCAAACTTGTTCAATGAGAGTTTTTACATTTGCTTGTGAAGAAAGACCTTATCACAAAAAGTGACATCCTACAAGGTGATATGCTTTTGGAGGTTTTGAAGAATGTGACCCTTTTGGCTAATAAAAATAAGGTTAAACATAAAAAATATAGAAACAATTGCAGTATGGGAAACACCATGATGCCCTAACACCAATGGCAAATTAAAAAACTATAGAAAAAAAATCATCGTGAAGATGCACAAAAAAAAAAACTTACACAATCAAACAACAAACAACAAAGGAATTAAAATAAGATATGAATTTAAAAACTAAAAAATAGCAAGTTGAAGGAAAGGAGATGCGCATAATAACGTGCAAAATTAAAATGCACTAAAATAGAGGTGTAGTTGCTAAAGAAGAGAAGTTAATTGTAAAAAAGAATGCAATGAAAAGCCGATAACAAAAAATGCATGAAGTGTGCACTAAAGAGAAAAAAATCAAAAATAGCAAAATGGAAATAATGCGACAAAAAGTCGACATCAACCATTGTGAGAAGTGCGTACTAAAGAAAAGGAACGCAAGAACACCAAAATGAAAGAATGCGATGAAAAGTTGATAACATCTACTACAAGAAGTGTGCAAAGAAAAGAAGGAATGCAAGAATAGAAAAATGAAAACAATGCAATGAGAAGCTGACATCATCTACTGCAAAAAGTACGCCCTAAAAAGAAAAAACTTAAGAACAACAAACTGAAAACAATGCGATGAACAAATGACAACAAATATTGCGAGAAATGCACACTAAAATATATATATATATATATATATATATATATATATATATATATATATATATATTATATAAAAAT
>Ga0116227_10003997_pt1 | contig 32311 bp, 15 predicted proteins | sample S1TSphgellanicum_FD_89693 | JGI IMG/M metagenome (GOLD analysis project Ga0116227, IMG submission 89693) | Host-associated microbial communities from peat moss isolated from Minnesota, USA - S1T2_Fb - Sphagnum magellanicum MG | ecosystem: Host-associated > Plants > Peat moss > Unclassified... | reverse complement strand
TTTTCAATTTTGTGATGTAGCTAAAGCGGCGATCATCTATAGAAATATTTAGCCAAATTTGGTTATAAACTAAATATCAAAGTTATTTTTTGTAAACATCCTTTATATTTTTGGCTACCTACTTGAGAACCATTTATAGAAATCTGGTTTTTCTTTTTCTTTTTTTCTTTTTTTTAAATTTCGAATTCTGGGTGTTGAAAATCTTTAAAGAAACACTTGATTGTTGCACTTTTAATTTTTAATTTCTCTTTTTGGCTATATATATATATATAGCCAGGAAAAAAAAAAGGCCGGTGGGTTAACAAGTATCCACAAGAGGACTTTAATCAAATTTGGCTAAAAGTCAAAGAAGAAAGTTTTTAAGAAATTAGGATTCCTCCTGTATTTTGGCGACATGTTAAAAACCTATGATTTAAATATGACAATTTCAGAATTTCATTTTTGCCCTTGTCACAATGTGATGATTTGGGCCCCTTTTTTAACCTTTTTTCTTTTATAACTTGAGAATTCTTTTTCCTCATAATGTGGTGATTTACGCCCAACTTTTTTTCCAAAAAAAAAAAAGTCTTTTGTACCATTCACACTACCACCTTTTTTCTCTCTTTTTTTTTGTTGTCAAGATGCAAAAAATTTATCCCAAAAATATCACTCATCCCATTCAATGACTTATCCCTTTACTAGAGACAAGACCCCAGTAGTAAAATGCTATTTTGGGTGCCAAATCGAAGGTCCTTTAAAACTCTCAAAAAGGACCTTCGACCTTAGAGAGCATCTCCAGGGGTGCTTAGTATGTGATCCTGCACCATAAAATTGGATGAAGAAAAGTCAAAATATGCGAGTTTAGTTCAGGAAAATGGTTTTGGTTCAGCAAAATTGCACGGTTTGCACCTGCAGAAAAGAGTGTAATAAATATGATCTGACTGCCGTTGAGTGTTTCTGATTGGCCCATCATAATGATTGGTCCAGGTGGTTTGTTATTAGTAGTTTCCCACCTATTTGTTGTCCCTGTTTTAGTTTTATGGGGTTGATTGCAATTGCGAGAACGATGGAGTTCTCAAAGCATAAGAAGAAATGAAGGAAAAGGATGGCAAATGGTAGAGCTAAGTGTTGAATTTGTGTTTTTTTGTCATAAGGAGTTGGTTCCTTGGTCCTTAGGATGATGTAAGGAATAAGCTATATAAGCAAGATGAGTGTTCTTGTGACAATGCAAAACATGGTTCAAATTCAAATTATGTCATCATTTTTTGTTTTTCACCACACAAATGGTGATCAAGAGGACTTGAGTATATTCTTATATGAACCAATTGAATCATGCATGGGAAATGATGTAAATCTTAAAGGACTATTGAACGACAAAGGTGTATTGGCATGTTGTCTTATCATGTGTTTTTGTCTATGGGAAAATAGGTGACCTACCATAGAAGGTTGTCGCGTATTAGAAGGAAAAATTATTCTACTTGTCACAACATGGAAGACAATTATTAAAGATGTTGTGTCGTGGCAATAGTTGTTTTTTTGTCTATCAAACAAAATCAACTAATGAAAATTTTGCCTATACAATCATTATGTAAAGTGACGGGAAGCATTGTATGGTGAGAACAAATTGTGATATGTTAATTATGTTCCTTGAATGGGTGAATATGGTGAATTAGGATTATTTGGTGACAATCCATGTTGTTGGTCTTATATAAAACTCAACAAGTTAACTTGAATGCAATTTAGGTGGGAGAAGTGAATCACATGTACTTTGGAGCATATGTGTTTATGTAAATTGACAATAGCTCAATGTGTTAAAGGATTGTGAGTTTGTTGTCTTTATGTGATTTTGTGCTCAATGTATTAAAGGGTTGTGAGCTTGTTGTCTTTATTTGATTTTGTGGGTGGTAGCATGAATGTTGGTACTTGGATTTCCTATGATGTTCAAATGAGATGTTCCAAATGGATCTTATGCCATCAGGTTCACAATCTAGAATTTAAGGTTTAGAACATTAGCATTAAACTACAAAAACTTTATAATTGTATTCTGATGACACATTTGTGAAATTGAAATAACAAGTACATGCATTTTGGTTTGAATCAATTCTAGTTATGAATCCATCAAAGTTATGTGATTATTTCATTACATATATTTTATGAAAAAAATCATGGTTTGTATCTAATCCCCATTTTTGGCCATAGCAAAAGCATTATGCAATGAATTGCATGTTTTATTATTGTGTTTGGGGGTCTATTGCATCCTTTCAAAATTGGGATATGTCAAATTTTTATCATCATTCCTCATGTGCATTAACCTAGCTTCTATCATTGGCCCAAGTGTGAACTGATTATCAACTAATTTTTCCTTCCAAAATCAAATTTTTAATTTAATTGAAGTTCCAATGACAAAGATTACTCAAAATTCAATATCTCTTATACCTTAGGTCTAAAATTTACAAAATTCACCTCCATGAAATCTTGTTTGTCAAGGGCATTCCAATAGTACCAAAAACATGATCCAATTTTTTTAATAATTGTAGGTTTGATTTTACTAAATTTTCAATGACAAAATTGTTCAATATTCAACAATTTTTGCACTAAAGGTCTAAACATTGCAAAATCACCTTGGTGCACCCGTGTTCATTAAGGGTTTCTAGCAACAACAATAACATGTTGGGGGATGTTGTGGTTTTGAAAATCCCAACATGACAAACAAGCAAACAATCTTCCCTAACAAATAGTTGGTCACAAATTAGAAGATATGTTTTTTGAAGTTAATAACATTTTGTTTCACGTCAATTCATGATTAGTAAAATTATTGACCAATATTTGTTTTTGAATGGATACATTTAATTTGTTCTTCATTGATTGGATCTTCAACTTGTAAAAGGTATAGGGGGAACATTCTTTTTAATTTATTTAATTTACAAAATAGCTGAAAACATAGTCAAAGGAACCACCTAAAGGGGTGGACATTGTTTTAAATTATATTTTTGAAAATTCACAAGGGAGCACAATAGTTTGGATTCTCAACAATTTTTTTGGAATAGGCTCCATCACTTGCAAAGTTTCAATACTCAAAATTTGACACAAAACAAAAAGGCCTTTTGCAAATTTTTAACATTCAAACCTCTAAAATGTACAATTTGTTTTTCAAATTTTTATTTATTTGCTTATCAAATATGCCCCACTCCTTCTCAAAATTGAGAAAAACTTAACATTGATAATTAAAAACGCAAAAGGAATTGAAATTGATGAAATTCATTATTACAAAACATTTGAGCACATTTGATTCAAATGTGTTTTTGACCTTAAAAATTATGAATTTTGAAAATTTGGCTTCAACAAAAAGTTATTCATTTTTATGTGTTAGTGAACATAATGTATAATATACATGGTGTACGATCAAGTTGTAATAAATATATAATTAAATATAACACATGGTGGTAAACTAGGTATGAAAAATAAATTATTCCATATCATATGTAGACCTTGGAAAAGGATTCAAACCTTGGCACCCCTAGCTCCTTTTACTTTGTTTGCACCCAAATAAATGAATAAAAATATAGTGTTCTATATATATTGGTTTTTGGGTAAATTTATAATTTAATTAATTTTATACAATAGGATTATGTTTATTTTTTAAACCAATATATAATAAGGTATGCATTGATCCATGATATTAAAAATGATAAAATATAATATAATACATACTTAAAATTAGATATTACATTGTTAATGCATTCAATTATTAGGTAAATAAGTGAATGAATAATAATCATTTCAATTAATATGTTAGCAAGTGAACTAATATTAGTAAATGAACTAATAATTGAACATGCAAGAACTTGAAGTAAAGGATCCCTTCACACCATGGACAATTATAACATTTTGAAGAAACTTACATTTTAAATAGGTGTTTTATTCTACTACCTCCCAATTATTTAATTAAATATTATGTTAAATTTATTTGGTATGTTGAAAAAATAATAGTCTTATTACATGATTTTACTATGTTCAATTGCATATTCAATCATTCCTCACAACTTCAAATATTAAAACCAAAATTTTAAATAAATTCAAAGTACCAAAATTTTATGCAACCCAAAAGTTAAAATTAAAATTAAGGTGGTGTATATTAAAAATTAAGTAATAATTAACAAGGTGGGGGAAAAAGGTTCCTTCATACATAAAAACATCATAAAACAACCCACCTAAAATGTAATAAGTGGTTAACTCTCATTCCTTTTAAGTGGTAAATTAAATCAATGTTAGATTTTTAAATTTATTTTTACAATAATGTTTCAAATATATTGTGGAAACATTTGCATAAGTTTCAAAAATGTATGAAACACCTAAAAGTACTTTTTAAATGCAATAACCAAATTGTTTTCTACTTTTTAAAAGTGTTTTTGGGTATTCTGAATTCATTTTATGTATATCCATTCTATATACACATGCACATAATAATATAATGCAACAACTTTTTGGGTCATAAGAATTATATGTCAACATGTAAATTATTATTTTTAAATATTATCTTTGAATAAACAATTTGATTTTATCACAACATTCGATTACCCAACCTATTGCTTTTAAGCACATGAAAAAAGGTGTAGGTAAGGGTCATTTTAACATGTTTGCACCTTCACATAATATACCAAACAATTTTTTGCTCAATGCAAGTAGTGTCAATTTTTAACACTTGGGAAAAATGTATTTAATAAACAAAAATGTATTAATTTGTAAGATAGGGCTCCAAGTCATTTTTCATCAATTTGATAGCACATGAGGGGCTAAAGTCATACAAGGATAAACAAATATCAAATATTCAAGTTTTCATAAATTGATGGATGTAAGTTTCATCAAGCAAGGGAAAAAAAAGGATATTTTTAATTGCATTTAGACCTTGTATTTTATCTTTGAATATTTATTTTCCCCATCAATTTTTAACATGCAATAGGATTCACAAGTAATTGCAACATGCCAAAAACAACCTCCAAAACTATAGGTGTAATTTCTTGAGATTCATTTGTAAAAAAAAGACTTTAAATTTGTAATATTTGTTTTTTACTAATTGCCTAGTTGTGATGAGGCAAATGTTTCAAAACAAATAGTCGTTATTCCAATCATTTCAATGACCTTTGCTTAAACAACCCATTATTCTTATGACAACTAAACATAAGGTTTGATTTTTTTAAATGTTCATTTGGGTATTAACATGTATCAACACTCAAAATTGACTTCACTAAGTAATGTAGCTAATCAATGTCTTAACCCACAACAAACTAGCTACCATATTTGTGAATTATCAAAAGGTTGCCAACCATCCATTTTAATTTTAATATGTAAGTTCTATGTATGTTTGATGATCTTTGAGGTTTATGCATTCAATTCAATCAACGTGTATGTACCATTATTTGTATGTTTCCCCCAAAGGTGTTACTCATGGAGAATTATTAATTAGTTTAATATTTTAACCATGTATACATGTAAATTCACATTGTTACATGAATCCACCAACTAGCAAGATTATAACATTATACAATTACAATTACATAACCACATTGGGTGAAAGTGGTGAAAACTCCAATTGGTTTTTAATTAGTTTCTAATAGTCACAAATTATACTAAGGGTTTAGTTCAAATATCATTGGCCATGAATGGTACAATTTTGAATGAAAATAGAATAATTTATAGGCATAGGAGAAGTGCACTTTTGGGGTTTTCAAAAAAGAAAATTTGAATGCACCTACTCTATTAAATTAATGTTTGTATATAAGAACAAAAAATATTAGAACATTCTTTGAATGTTCATATACTACCATTGTGAAATCTTACAAAACCTTTCAAAAAGGGACAAGCTTATGCATGAGCATGAAGCCTAATCATAGAGCCTAAAGCCTTAGTATGCAACATAGAGAAAACATTTCCCCTATAACCATGCAATTTTAAACCTATGCCTTAGGCCCCAATGGATGAATGATTATGAATGAAAGCATAGATATATAAATGGTCCATGCAATATTTTTAAATGAATATATGCATGATCAACTAAGATTAAGAATATGTAAACAAAATAATTAATTTGTTGTCAAATTAAAGTCATGCACCATGGGGTACACATGCTAAGAAAACATCAAAATTTGTGTCGTGCAATTGTAAATTAAATTCAATACAAGATTGCATTGTACATAGAACAAAAACTTTTATATCCAAATTGCATCAAGAACAAATATGCAACTAGTAGAGGACATGTAGACCAAGGCACTATGAATGACAAGAAAACTGCATATGTTTATGTAACTACAAGGTGCTAGCCCATTTGAATCTTTATTTGCAAAAAACAATTGACCTCTTTGACACCTATGTAGGCTAGTTGATGAAATTGTATGTTTTATGAGTGCAAAACATCCAAGTTCTACAAATGAAATGCAAATGCTTGCAAGGGACAAACTTTCTTCTTTTTTTCAAATTTGTCAACATAAATACAAAGTCAAGACAAATGTAATTACAAATCAACCCAATTGTCACTTCATATGTGACGGTCATCACTCCATCATGGGATTCAATTGAATATACTAACCCATATCCAAGATTTGGAACCTCCTACACTCGTAGAACAATTGCTATCAAGTTTTTCCCAGACAACCACTTGCTATGATGATCCTTTCTAGGTGGAGCATGATACACAATTTTGTTGTCATGTTTGGAAAATGGGAATGTCTCTACATTTAAATTCCCACCATGAACATCAACAAGTGCACACTTAGCCACATGAAACCCAACTTGCTCCAAGGATGCCACCTCCATGTGAGTGAATTCAATACTAGTGAAAATTGGCCAAACCTTTGGAACTTGAGGCTTTCCCTTCACATAATCACAAACATCTCCCAACACTCAACAACTTTTGTCATTAGGACGAAACCCCATTTGTTTATACTTAGCCTTTTATTTTCAATAGGTTTGAATCACACATAGTACATGTGGGCTAGGTGCAAGAAGATCCTTTTGTTATTTTTCTTTCACATTTGCAACCTTCAAATTGGATTACAGAACATTGTAATTGTGAATTTGCAACCATCCTTGCAATGTGAAAAATCTCTTGATTGCATGTGCTCTCAAAAATATTTGTGGCTTTGTGACCATGGCTACCTAACTTAGATTGAATTCCACATTGTATGGAATTTTCTTGAAGTTGATGTGCACAATTACCTTGCACCCTTGTAAAATTTGTTTGTCAAGGTGTGAAAAAATCATTTTGTTGAGGCAATGTGAGTTTTCAAGGGAGCCAATTATGGTGTCAAGTCATTTTTTACAAGATCCAAATATCTTTTCACATTCCAGCCAAATGACATATTATGCACACGATTGCCAAAGATAAAACATGCAATAACTTCTGTTATCTTTTTGGGGTTTCTTGATCTTTGCATAGCCCTTAATCGCAATTCAATTTGATTTGGTCATGTTCCTTTTAGTTTGCCCCTCAAATGCATTTTACACCAATTTTATTGTTCTAAAGCCCTTACAAGGTCATAAATTATGGCATCAAATAAATCCTTGTCTTTTTTGTCAAATTGTTACAACTAGGTATTGTGAACTACCTTAGACAAGTTACAAGTTGGCATGTTGGTATTTTCTTTAATGGTCTAAACCCACCCAAAAAATCATCAAATGATAATCATGATATTGCATGGGTTAACTACATAAATATTGGTTTCTTGTATCATAAACTATAACTTTGTCATATATAGTTCCCATAACATTGGACATGTGTTCAAGCAACATGGATGAAAGCACTTGATGAAATGAAAGGATGAATTTTCAATTACCTTGTCAACAAAATAATTTCCCCATTAAACAAATGCATTTGGATTCCAAACCTTGTCATACATTCAATACTATAAAATATGTATTCTAATTTCCATGGTTTTTTGTGTACAGTAATGTGATGCCACCACAGTATAAATTATAATCTTTTCATATTCAACACGGTTTTCTTCAAAGTGCCTCTAATAGCCCTTCACTTCCAATTTATGTAAAGGCCATTGTTGTTGCTTATGTTGTTATGCCTTCACCATTCTCATCCCTTTCTAGTTCTCCTTTGCATGGTGTTGGTGTTCTCCAATACATAGACCACAAAGCCTTGGAATTTACCTCTAATAGTGATTTAGATGATAAAGGAAACCAAACCTATGATTCTTTAATATCACGTGGGTTGGCAAACTTTATTTCTATCTTTCCATTGAGAAGTTGGAAATATAGTTGTTTTCATTGCCCAAGAAATAGTTTGATTTCCAAATGTTATCACACAATTTACTTCAATTTGGATTTTTTGTTCCCAACTTTTCTAGTTGTTTTGTTGTATTAGAAACTAGTATCCACATACAAATCTCACAATGCATTCAAATAAACATGAAACACAAGATCAATTGGCACTTTCTTTTAGAACATCAATCATGGATTCAACAAAGTTGGAGTACTTCTTGACTTGAAACATGCAAATTAATATTGTGATGTTGTCATTAAAGTTTTTTTTGTCAAGTGTGTTGCCATTTGTATTCTTATTGACACATCAATTTGGATGTTCTAATGGATTCATAATTCATGGAAGCGCATTTGGGTTCCACTTTGAAATGTTACTTCATTACGTGTTCCCATTTAAATAAAATGTATTGTCATGCCCAATCATGATAATCATACACATTATTCCCATAGTTGGGTGAATTTTGAATCACAAGTGTGCAACATTTTGGTCTATAAGACAAAATATGCCCCCCCAATTTCAACCACATCTTGAAATAGTTGTGTCTTTTCAAGTGAATGTAGACCGTGGACATGAAATGGTGCACATAATGTTATTTTTCCTATTCATTTCCATGTAAGTGGGTAGGGAATTTCTTAAATGGTTTTGTATAGATTTCAAGAAAGGCTAGGTTATGTCCACATAGATAAACCTTTTTTTTTAATACAACATATTTTTCCACATTGGGGCAAGTATCTGTCCATATGTTTTCCATGTTATAAACTTCATCCATTCCATTGAATAACATTCATCCATGTGTAAAAAATTCATCCAATTGGAATCTTTCGCCCTTGGACAAATACATCCATGTGCATGGATTACCTTCAATTCAGGCTCCATGTTTGGGCTTTGGGCTCATGTGCAAGCCACCCTCCTTTCAAGAACAATGGTTTATAATATTGATTATACAAGCCAAATATGGGAATTTATCCAAGGTGAAAGCATGGTAAAATATACAATTCAATTATCTTGGAAGTTTACTTGCCAAGCTAACAATAAATAGGACCAAAACCCATCATAAAATTATTATACATTCAATATTTTTCTTAAATGATAAAAAAAAAGATATTTCTTCACTATTATGAATTAATTTTTAAATTTCAAATTGTAAAAATAAGTTTCAAGTAGACTTTTTAAATGCAAGTAACTTTTGAAGCCTACATTTTGCAGTGTAACATTTGTTTCAAGTGTGTATCAAGTACATTATACTAAAGAGAAAGTAAAAATTATTTATTTTCCTTCCTTTGGATATACAATGATCTTTATATTATAACTTCACACAAATCTATTTCATTAAGTTTTTTAATGAAAAAGTATGTATGAGCACCATATTGACCAGTCAAATTCAAAAGTGCTTATTCCTTACTTTTATTATTTCAAAGTTTCTCAAATTTTGTATTCAATTTAATATAAACCCAATGGAAAGCACCATGGTTTCAAAATGAAATTTAAATAAAATTTGAATCTACTTTCTTATTTTTTGTCAATAACTATTTCATTTTTTATTCCATTTTAAATCAAGGACATTTAGTTGTATGCTTTAACATGTTTTCACCCTCCACCCACTCCATTGCCAATTAGGTTGGGAGGGATGGAGTAGGTTTGCAAAAGGGAAGGGTAAGTTTATAAGTTGGTACATAAAGGGAAAATTCATTTTAACATGATTACAAACAATATAATTGCAATGAAATCCAAGCAAACAATCCCTTAGACCATCTATTAATGATGTTGGACATGCATACTAAACCCATAACACACATACAAAGCATAGAAAATGACATTCTAGACATGCTTGAAAAAAAAAAACTTGAAATCAATCTTTGTTATACAGTTCATTGGTTAAGATTCAAAGAAAAGGTAGTGAATTCCCCATTTAATCCATGTGTTTAATCGTGTTGCAAGGATTAAAACATGATCAATTATATTAATTAGGTTTTGAATTTTGATTGTCAATGTACATGACTAAGACTCCTTTCTTATACACAATTAGGACTTGAACCATTAATGTCCCATCCACACATAGGATCAAGGGTTTAATTATTTCATTCTTAAATCAAGGGTGTGGTGTTTGGGATACTCCAACATAGGCTACAACTATTATTCATGAATCATGTTATGTAGGTTGTAATATCCAGCATTTTCATTCAAGTGCCAAATCTAAACCTTTCCCATATTGAGATGCATAGTAAGTTGAATAAGTTTTTTGAAAATTGAAAAAATATAAATTTTAAATAAATCAAAAATATCCCTGAAAATTAGATGTAAAATCATGTTGGGAAACCTTTTGTCTACTTTAAAAAAAACAAAAGTTTTCCAAAAAGACATTCAACTTACCATAAATTCAATGACCTGCCCATGGTAATAAAAAATATTTTAATATTCACATTTCATCTACTTGTAAAACACTTTGGACAATGTTCACATCTCTTACAACTAGATTCATTTTTTTAAAATCTACTTAAATGGATTAAACAAGTGAACCTTCAATATCGACATTCAAATGGCACAAATCACCATTGAAACAAGTGATCATTCCCTTGTGGATCACACATCCAAAATATTGTTTAAATACCTTTTTAGCTTTTTTAATCAATAAATTGGTGATGTATCATGACCAAAGATTCCATTGCATATAACACCTTTGCGTGTTCAATAACATCAAATATCTCCTTGGGAATTAGGCATGGCATACTTATTCGACTTGCATTGCTTAATCATCAACATATAGTTCTTAGACATAAAGTTGTTGACTTCATTTGGTTAGAGCATCCCCATCCCACACCCCCTATTTAGGCCTCAACCACTATTTACCATGTGCAACATACAATTTGAATTATTCTCCTATCTACACCCATAAACATGAAAAAATGGACAATATAAAATGCGAGACTATTTAAATGTCACCATTTGGGTTAATTATCATTGTTGGCCAATAAAAAACAATCATCTCCTTTTACTAAAGCTTTTGAAAGACATCATATCATTGGCATATTTTTAGGCTCAAAATGAGCTCCACACTAAATTTGATCATTACAATTCATCCAACATAGTGTGTAGGTGTTGTTATTTTGATGTGAATGGGAGATGTTCTAAAAGCAAATCCATTGGTGGAATGGACAATAGATTTTGGATGAAGTATATCATTAATATATTAATTTGGCTCAATAAATGTTGTTTGGGCTAGTAAATGTGCATTGTTTGTAAAAGACATATTGCCATATAACAACCACTCTTGATTGGATGACTATAATGATTGGTCCAAGTGGTTGATTTAAAATGGTTTCTTATCTCATTATGTTCCATATTTTATGTTTGTGGGGGATTGAAAAACAACTAGGTATACACATGTTGGATGTGATAACATTGCTACATGCTCAAAATAGGGTTAATGGATGAAGTTGTTATAAATCATGAGCCTATGATCTTCACATGGAAACTTATCAATCCAATTGCCAAAAAGTATGATTTTTTTGAGGTGGCATGGAAGGGTGGTGAAAGCATATAATGTCCATAAGAGAACTCTTCTAACAAAGATCCCCACAAGTAGAATTGGACCAATGCTAAGCCATGAAGATGGATACAAGTCTGAGTTAAATATTTAGTAAGAATGCAATGTTATACATAAAGGTTGCAACATATAGGATGAATGGTATGTGGACATGATACACTTTTTCATTTTATTCATGTCTCATAACTAGTCACAGTGGTTAGCTATCTACTAACCATATTCCACATGCATGCTAGCTAGACACCCAATGCTTGACCACTTTGCATTCCCTATTTACATTCATATAACACTTACCTATTTACATATGTAGCAAGTAGGAGGGTTCACAGGATAGAGTTAACATTGGTGGGTGGTGAGACACATTAAACCATAAATTTTCTACATGCCTTGATATTTTCAAGCATATTTAGAAAATAAAAAAAATTAAATGATGCAATTGCTTTGGATCCATCTATATAAGAAGTCCTTCCTACAATGTTATGTGATAGTGAGTATCAAAGGAAGTAAATAGGGAATGGAAGTGGCTACTAATGTATGTAGGTAGGAAAGTTGGTAATGAATTTTGCGGCTATTAATTAAGTAGGTAAAATGCATGTGGATGGGTAATATATGGCTAATCCTTGTGGTTGGCTATGGGACATGAATACAATGAAAAAAAAGTTTTGTGTCCCCACATCATTCATCCTACATGCTACCCTATTGGGGTCTGGTCAATGGTGAAATTTTGTTGAAAAAAAATTTTCAATTAAAAAAAAATGAAATGATTTTGAAGAGTTTCAATTGTTGAAAGCGTGGGAAAAAAGGGGGAAAAGAAGAGTAAAAATTGCCAGATTTCTATATTTGGTTTTCAGTGTGTAGCCATGAATATAAAAAATAGATTAAGAATTTGTGCTCCATATCTCGTCTATAGCCATATTTGGCTAAATCTTCCTAGGGATGATTGTGATTTTTTAAGACATTTTCCTTTTGGACTTTTGTGGTGGGAATCAGACTTTGGGTTTTTGATTGGTTCTTCTAAAGTGTTGTGTGCCCTAAACCCTAAAACCCCCTCAGTTTGTGACACATGTGGTTGGGAGTTTGGCAGTTGGAAGCATTCTTCGAGGATTTCAGACTCTTCCAGCTAACAAGATGAGATCTGCAGAGAGATAAATGGGAGTTTAAGTTTTTGTATTTTACTAGAGTTGTCGTCCATAAAGTCACCCTATCTTTGGGCCCTAGTTTGACCCCCCTAAACCCTGTTTCATCCCCAATTTGAGTATATATAAACCCTGTATCCATAAAGTGCATGAAATTGGGTACCATTTCATGAAACCGAGTATCATCATCAGCTCAGAAGGTTTGCTCAATCTTATTACCATGAGGCCTTGATTTAATGTAATGAACAACATGAGCTTGTGGTCAAGGAGGTACAGGTAATGCAAATCCAAAACTGAGGATGAAATACAAAACCCGATGTGACCAATTTAGGTGAGAAAACTAGTTTGAACCCCTGTTTTTTTTTTTCCTTCTGTACTGTTTTCATCCTGCCTTCTCATCCTAGTTTTCCTCATCCGAGGTTTATGTGGCATTCTTTTCCTTTCACATTATATTTTGTCATTGTATCATGTTTTGTTGTTTTGGATCCACATATTTGATGTCACTAATTTGTCATCAATTTCAAATAACTGACAATCTAGTATATTGTAAAATTTATAAAGAACCTTGCTAGATAGTAGGGTTTAGGGTTTAGAGTTTAGGGTTAAACCCTAAACCCTAGACTTCCCCTGGACAGTATTTGGCTTCCACCCATTTGGAGCTGTAATAATAGTAGTAGCCCCAATGTTTCTTTATGAACATCAACTCCAATTATCACCTTCAAATTACTCATTATTCCCATGGTCTTAGTAGCGATCCAAAGCATCAAGTCATCGGTTTTAATCCTACCAGTTGGGATGCCCATAATTTCCAAGGTTTTTGCAATTAGTTAAAGGAATTATTTGTCCATCAAATTCAGAAGTTTTCATTAAAAGTGTAAGAAGGCATAATGTCACATAACAATTTTAACCATGTACATGCAAGAACTAATGTTAGGTTGACTAATTTGCATTGATTTAAATACTAATATTGTAGTTTCAGGTTCAGCAATAATTAAATTATTTTAGGAAATGTCAAATTTTCTAGAAATTATATGGTTTGAAATGTTGAAATTTAAGAGAATTACAAAGGAGGGAAAATAATACCAAAAATGGTGGAAAGTGGAAACCTAGGAGCTTCTTGCTTCAGGCCAATCCACTTCAATTATGGACAACATTTCTCTTATATCCTATAATCTAGTGGAACACTATGACTCCTCAACTTTGCCAAAAAGACACAATTAAAAACTCTTGCAAAAATTTTCATTATGTTGAAAGATTCAAAGTCAAGAGAACTTGTGAAAAAAATTGTGTATATTTTATTGCCAAATTATCATAAAAGAAACACATGTACCATTCTACCAACACTTTCACATATTTCCTCTTGGAGATGTTAGATACATTCAATTATCCCATGCCCATGATAATTTAAACATACTCAATCCTAGATTCATTAACAATGCATTGATAATTGTGTGAAGGCTAACATACCAATGTTGCCCATTTGTTGGTTCTTGCATGGTACATATTTAGAATCAGGTCTAGGTCTAGATTTGTTTTTGGATGATCATTGGGTTTTGAATTTGGGGAATATTCTAATGTGGGTGGTTATCGTGTTTGGAGGGTTAACCAACACCAATTTTGCTTTTGATTAGTAAAAACCAAATTGAAATTGGAGTTTAATTTTTGAAACTAGTTCTAGAAATGAATCAAAATTCATATTTTTGAAAAGCTAGATTTAAAACCATATTCCCAATTTCATTTATGTGTGGAATTATAACCTTATTTATTTATTTATTTATTTCAACATGAATCATGCTAAACCAATTGGGTTTGGTTTTAAGGTCAAATATGAGTCCATGTAAACTTGTTGGGTTTGATTTTCAAGTCAGTTTTGGGGCCATGAAGACCCATCATGTCCAAATCCAAGGTGGTTCTCGATCCAAGTAGATCAATTGAGTTTTGTTCTTAGATCCTTATCTAGACTTGAACTTGACAAAAACCCAAACCCAACCAACATTACTACCTACCTACCTCCTTGCCCCTTGCACATGTGACCTTTTCATATCCAAGTTTTTTAAATAGAAAAAGGATTAAAAAATTGGGCACAAAATATAAAACAAGCAATGGTGCTATTGTAAATCACATGGGAATATAAGGCCACCTTTGGATAGGAAAGGGAAATGTGGGGTTTGGGGTAGTAGTAAAAGGCAGAATGGTGAAAGGTAGGGGAGGACATGAATATGGAAAGAGGGGGATTAACCTTGGTTTGAAATGTAAAATGCATGCCATGTCAACCTAGTTGTTTTATTCAACTATAAGTTACAAAAGATGAATTGATAGATGGATGACATGTGTCAAAAATCTATAAACACATGTTCAGTTATGAGTCATCACATATGAGCAAAAATCAATCTAGCTTAGCCTAGGTAACCTAAGTAACTAGCCTAACCAAAAGTCAATGTAAACTAGCCAAACTAACTTAAGCTAGGTGACCAATGTTAAAAACAAACTTCATCTTCTTAGCTTAGTTAGCCAAAACTAGGTTTAACCTAGGTTAAGTGGCCTAAGTACCAAAGTCCTGCATTGGGCTTGACAATTGTACCCATACCCGACCCACAACTGCGCGTGGGTCAACTGTACCCACCCATTACCCACCCATGGCACCTTGTCCATACCCATTACCCACCCAACTCATACCCATCAGTCCATCACCAAAATAAAGTTACTTAAGAATACTTTGAAGTGTTTTTAAAAGGAGGGACGTGCCACCTCGTACCCACCCATGCATCCAAGCCCATACCCATTACCCACCCATTTACCCATGGGTATGGGTGGGTATTGGGTACCCATGGGTATGGGTACCCATTGCAGGACTCTGCTAAGTACCATAAGTTACAAGAACAAGGACTTGAACCCCTCATTTTCACTTTGGGGTTCAAGTCTTCATCCATTGTACTAATAGATTTTTTAATTGTTTTTTGGTTTGCAATGAAATAACAAGCATATTCTAAGTATATTATAAATACATTCTTATAATGAATTACAGACACCCTATTTACATTTAAATAAATTATAGATTACATATATTTTCAATAAATTATACCTTATATTTCTTTGCATGTTGTTTGGAATAAAATGGAAATGACCTCTTTAAGCTCTTAGAAGATGGAATAATGAAGGAGGAAAAAATGTGTGTGAGCCGAATGGGTTGTCATGAATACCATCTTAGCTTTAACCTTCTTGTCAATCCAAGTGGGTCCAAACGAGGTAACACAAGCCACACCCACTTGCTTTTTGAATGTTTTCATGATTACTTTTGGAGAAATATTCTTAGAATAATCTTGGAAAATCTTCCAAAAAATCTTTAATTTTTTTAATTAAAAAAATCATACTATTTTATTAAGGTTCATGTTAAAATTTTGGTAAAAAATGTCATTTTCAACAAATTTGAAATCCATTTACAAGTCCTTTTACCATTTAAAAGCAAGCATTACAGTGTTTAATGAGTGTTTTTATTAATTTTTTATTCATTGGATTAATTTCAAATTAATTCACATGTTTTTGTGATATATTAAAAATACAACTATATAAAAAAAATCTTACAATTTCAACATCAAATTAAATTACGACTTTAAAACATGAAAAACCAAGCAAACGTTACACTTGTTATGGTACATGTTTATTGTGACTACACCTAAATGCATTACATTCACAATTCCATTCCTTATAATTATTCTCACAAAAAGAAAGATTGTTCACAAGGAAACCAAAACATGATAGTTTGTGGCATAATATGATATATACCATTGTAAAACATGTCCACATGGAACATGTTCATTTTTTTTTCCTTAGTCTTTATTGACACTCTAGACCCTAAAGTTTGAAAGCACATGACCTACTATATTTATTCAAACCTAAATTATCATAAAATGTCACAAATTCACAAACACAAACATGTATAAAACCTATGTGAATTGTCTTATAAATAATAATCATACAAGTTGTAGTACAATTTTTTCTCCAATACAATTTTTTTTTGTGTGATTAATATGATATGTTAGACATCATATTTTTTTTAATTGAGAAATAATGAACCCAAGGATCTTCCTATCTATTTGTATGATTATTATTCATCATCACCCAAGAAGTTGTTACATGGGGGTCTGTTTTGCCCCATGAAAATATGGAATAAATCTTGTAACATATAATATGAATTTGTTGGACTTGATTGATTTAACTATGGGTTGAATAGTCATTGTCAATAAATTACATAAACGATGGATGCAAACAAAATATAATGAGCCAACAATGTTTTTTTAGACAAGGATTATGCATATTTTCATTGAATTTTTTTTCCTCATATGAATGGATTTTGGAACAAAATATTTTGCAAATTGTTATAAAATATGCTTATAATTTTCACAATACATGACATTTTTTTGAAAAATCATTTTTGAATAAATATGAACTTTTGAAAGTGTGCAGATGCCTTGTAGATTTTGTGTCATGTCTTTGAAAATGATAACAATTTCAAATCATAACCAAATTTTCATTTTTTATATTTGTATGTTTTTTTGTATACTAAGGTTCAACTTTTCTTAACGCATCATTTTTCATAATGAAATTACATTCATCTTGCATTGTTAAGTTCTCCAACCATGGTGATGAATTGCTTCATCATAGTTGGGAGGTTCCACAACTTCAAGTTCAATATAATAAATGTAGTCCTTGGAATGAAAAAGATAAATCCACATCCTTTTTGAAAGTGATATTCATGGAGGAGCTTGTGCTTGTATCCTATGGGGATGTGCAAATGGTGTGTCCGATCTTGTATCAATTTCATAATCATGCATCTATGAATGATTTTTGACCATTAAAGATCAATGATTTGGTAATCAACTACTATAAACTTGTTCATGTGAAAGTTCATTTGCATAAACTTTTGAAGGGGGTCTATTATGAAATAAGTAGTTGTGTTCACTACCTCCCTCCATAAGTAGGTGAAATAACCACATCTATGCATATAACTTTTGTTTTCTCTAAAATGGTTCCATATTTTCTTTCAAATATACCATTGTGATGTTTAACATAAATAGTAATTAGTTAAAGATGATTCCATGAATTTGACAAAATGAATTGAACTTTGCTAAGATAAATTCTCCTCCTCATTGGTCTTCAATGTCTTAATTTTCTTTCCAACAAGATTTTCAATTAATTATTGGAATATTTTTAATTTTACAAATATTTCATTATTTGTTTGAAGGAAGTAAGTCCATATTTTGTGTGAAAAGTTGTTAATGAAGGTAGAAAAATAATTTGATTTTCCAATAAACTTGTGCAACAATGATCTACAAAGATCAACACATGCATTAATTCATTTTGCTCATTAGCTCCTAGGTGTAAACACAATAAAAGGAGTCACATGATGTGTGGACAATGTTTAAATTTGTAATTTTATATTTGCAATAAATCATAAAAAATAATAAATTGGAATCAAAGATATATATATATATATATATATATTCTTTTTTAGGTTCCATTATTTGTAAAGTTTTAATGTTCAAAACAAATGTGGACAATGTTTGAATTCATTTTTTTCAAATATCTTTTATTTGTTATCAAACATGCACCATTCTTATTAAAAATTGGAGAGGATTTTAATATTGATGATTAAATAAACAAAAGCACTTGAAATTGGTGAAATTTTTTAAAAACATATTTTAATGCATTTCTTCAAACATGTTTTTGACCTTTAAAATTATGAATTTTGAAAATGTGTCTTCAACAAAGTTTATTGATTTTTATGTTATTAAAAACATGAATGCATAATGTAAATGATATAAACCGAGTTTTAATCAAAAAGTAATTAAATCTAACACATAATTGTAAATTAGGTATGAAAGATACAAAAATTAAGAAAAAAGACCAACACAAAAATGCCACACGCCAAATGCAATCATTAAAAAATGAACTTGTCCTTGGTGCCCCTAGTTCTTTTTATGAGGTTCATGGCCTCTTGTGATAGTCTCCTTCGAAACTATAACATGATTATGTTATTTGCCATGTTAACATTCATTGTAAATGTGTGGTGTGGAGTGAAGGGTAGGTAACTTGGTCAATCATCCTCTAATAAAAAGAATGTTTAATCCTTGGAAATGTAGGTGCTTTAGATGTCTGTGCCATAATTTGGTTGGAATTTTTTCCTCAACAAATTGTTGATCAAAAGGTCAAGCAAGTTTATTGTATTTGTTTGAACAATGTCAAGTTTGTATAAATCATTCATCTCATCTCTGATTCCTATGAAAAGAACCTTTGAAGGTTTCTTTGTTGATGGAATTCAAGATTTTTTTGAACCAAAGATCATAGTGCATCCTTTACTAGCTATGGCTTCGATAGATTAAAAATTCTCAACGATAGTTAGAATATTAATTTTTTTATTCACATGCTTTATTTTCCATTGTTGTTGAAGGCAACATTGCCCTTTCCATGTATTACATGCACATGCTCTCTTATAATTTTAATGTTTTTTGCATTAACATTAACTTTGAATCTTGTGAAATAGTTAGATTTTCCACTAATACGAATGGATGCATGACTAGAGAAATACAAGTTGCAAGAAGATCTCATTCCTTTAGAAGATCAAGAGTAAGCACATGAGCTATTCAAAAAATCTCCAATGACTTTTGTTCCAACTAGATTCTTTCCAACCTTTTTTTTCCATGGTGTTATGCTTGATTATTGTTTTCAAAAATGAGATATCTCTCTTAATGGCCATATACATTCACAAAACTAGTACTTGTATTCATTGCAATTGTTATAACTCCATATTATTTTTAGTAGTTTCCACGTATGCATTTACATCCTCTCCCAAAACCTCTTGGAGACTTAACATTTAGAAACTTAGCTCCTCCATGACAATCAAATTTTGTTGCAATTTTGATTAAAGTGTTAGTACCTTGGAATCATGGTTTGATTTTGGCAAAGAAGAAGTGCTTATTGATTCACTTGGTTTGTGTCTTTTCATTGTTCCTCCAACATCAATTTTGATGATAGTTTTTCTATAGAATGAAACATATCCAAAGCTATCATGCTTTGCACAAAGCTTTCATAACTTAGTGGAAATGCATTGAGTATCACTTTAATTATCTTGCAATTGATGCCAACCTTTCCAATTCATGTTAAATGTGTGACAATCCTCTTAATTTTGATGAGGAAGTCTATGACATGAGTTGTGTTGGTGACGTGCATAGAATAAAGTTTCTTATCCAACAACAATGATCAAGTTGAATTTTGAGAATCATAAATTTTTAAAAACATTTCACATTTATTTCGGATCATCCACATATGTAATGTACGATATTATTTCATCTTTAGTGTTGATAACAAGTATGAATATTGTCTTGTCTTGGTGATCCCTGAAGTTGAGTGGTGATGTGTTCAACACTTAAACACCTTCAACTCCTTGTCCTCTAATTGTCTAGGGTACAATTGCTACCTCCTTGATTAGGTGTCCTCACCAACTCCCAATTTTTTTCCTTTTCAATGTGAAATGAATCTTCACCCTCTAAATTTTATAATTGTTGGAGCCTTCAAGCTTGTTCATTTATATGAAACTTATTACATGTTGTGATTTTTCAATGTGGCTTTTCAATGTTCATGATAACAACCATTTTGTCAAATTATTGGTTACATTGTCTTTCACAATGGGTCTCAAAGACTTGCTCCCTATGTCAAATACAATGGTCGGATCTTTAAAAAAAACAAGTCACTAAATGATAAAGGAAATGTTTTTTTCTTTTTTACAAATGTTGTTCTAATAGCATGTAGAAAAATTTCGACTTTACTTAGACTTGGATTTTGAAAAGATTAATGCATATTTCAATGTTACATAATTAACAAATATATACATTTCAATGTAAGTACAAGGATAAAAATCTAACAATGAACCATTGTTTTTGGAAGGTCCCCATGCACGTAATATTAACTTTAGAAAAACTTGTAAACTTCTACCTTGAACTATGAATGTCTATCTCTTGTGATATAATATAAAGTTTGACAAATGTAAAGTTACATGAGTGTTTGTCAACTAGAACTAAATCTAATTATCTACAAGGTTAAATTACAAGAAGATCAATTGTGTGTCAACATTTTATGGATATTACTTACATTTTATTTTTTCTATTAAAAAATGTAGAACTTAAGTATAGACTAGTTCATCATACCACAAAAGCTAGGGTTGAGCATGGATGTCTTTGTTCTATACATGCTAATGACCAAGCCCATCATCAAGTGCAATTTTAAGATGTAGAATGTCCCAATGCATTTTTTTTGAAATGCAATAGCCCTCTATGTCCACTAGGTAACCATATATTACGCATATATATGCAAGGGGAGGGGTGGGGGTTGAACCCTTTGAAGGGTTCCAAATTATCTTGTCATTTTTTTTCCATGACTTGCCATTTCATTCCACATGAATTTGATGTGTATATGTACGAATAGGTGCAATCAAGGGCCTTGTGTGACCAAACACCCACATTGGTCTCATGGTAAAAAAAGGCTCAAATTTTATTTAAATTGCTTCTAAATATTACAAATATCGTAGTTCCCTGGCGGCTTTGCCATAATTTATTTCTTTTTTAATCTGGTCCAAAAAAAAATTCAAATTTATTGTTTAATCTGCAATAATTTTGAAAAAGTTGGTTAAGATGCAAAAGTTTGATCTCTGATCATTTTGAAGGGAGGATACAAAATAGAAGTTCATCTAACCACTAAAACAATTTAAATTGTTTAAAACAAAGGTACCATCCCCCCGGAAAATAATAATTTATTGTCAAAAAATTCAGAATTAAAAACTCAAAGCCCGGAACTAGGAAACTAAAGTTAAATTAATTATTTGACACTTGTGTGTTGAATCCGCCAAGCTACTTGGGTATCCCATGCTTAGACTAAATCAGAGTTTTTGAGTCCAAATCTAACATTTTTGGGGCTTAATATGGCCACTAAGAGGCCTCACCTTTTTTTGAAAAAAAAGAGGTAAAGGTAACCATTATGGGTTACCCTGGTTAACCCTGGTTAATTCACAATCAAGAACATTCAGCTACTCTAGAATGATGGGAAACTCAAATATATTTCACCATGCAAGAAAAAAAAAAAAAAACTCTTCAAAAAAATCCTCTAAAACAAAACCAGAATCCTTCAAGATATTATAACTCTATAACTAATCTCAAGTTTCCAACACAAGCCAAAATATCATCTTTTTTCACAAAAAATTCTCATATAAAAATAGACCTAGGGGCCAAAATCCCTTAAGCCAACAACAAAAAAAATAAATTTAAATTTAAAAAAAAATCCAAAGAAAATTCAAACTATGCAATTGAAAATGATTAAGGATTAGGGTTATGAAGTCCATCATGGAAGAAACCAAGGGTATAACATGCTCTTTTTGTAAGGGCTATAATTGGGGTGGGGAGGGGGAGGACAAAGTTAATGCACAAATCCTTCACCTGGTGTTGCCAGTAGTAACTCTTTTGATGCAATAAAGAATGGGTTGACATATAGCCATTATAGTTACATATGGCCATAAATAGCAATGAAAGCTCAAATCAATCATCTAGCTACCTATTTTGGCAACTAACCCCCATTACCTAACCCTAATGGGCTAAAAGTTAAAACCCCAATTTTATGGGTAGCTACTAATTTTATGGGTAGCTACCCTAAACCCTAAACCCTAAACCTTAATCTTAAGCTCAATTTTCATCATTAAATAATCCTCAAAATAGTGAAATGAAAATTTGTAAAAATAGGAAGTTGACATGTTGGAAATCATCATAATTATCATAGGCTACATACACTCTGAATGATTTCACTACTAATATCACAATATTATTATAGTAAATAGGGAATTTTTTAAATTTGGAAATAAAAATAAAAATTCATTTTTTGAAGAAAAATAATAATTTTTTTTTGTGGAAACTGACCTTAGGCTAGGGTACTACTTTTTAAAATGTGAGAAATTAAAAAACCTCTGAAAGTAATTTTTTCTAGTGTATTTGGGCAGGTTTCATTAGGGCAGTGTAAAAGCTAAAAACTCATGGGGGCATTTCTGCAAGTGTGTGAGAGTTTCATTTTCCAGAATGCATATATATTTTTAATAATGTTTTTTTCCCATGGTACCTGGTGGGTACCTGCTTGGATACCCATTGGGTATCACGGGGAAATATATATATTTAAAAATAAATAAATTCATTGATTTTTATACTATGTAAATGCCTTGGGGGATGGACACAGTCTTTACATATATCTGTGGAATAATTAATTAAATAATTAATTTTGAAGACTCAATGTTGGAAAATAGAACACTCTTGAATATTTCAAAAGATTTTTTATTTTCCTTCACAAAATTTTGTTCTTTGAAAAATATATATATAAAAAAATTATTATATATATATATATATAATTAATTAATTGGTGTTGAAGCTGCCAAGGTACTATGCTAGCAGAATCAGCTGCTACAACCGAATCCGTCATTACCTACTTACCTATGCTAGTTTATGACCTACCTATGGACCTATATACCCTTGGGAACATGCTGCATTAGGGTGTCACATTCTGCATACTAAATTTTTTTTTAACATTAGTCCGGGTAAATTAGGGATGATGTGCAGGCCAAATGTATGTTTGCATTGCATGATACTTGGCAGATATCCAGCAGGTACCCGCTGGTTATCACAGGGAAAAAACCCCCAAAAAACCCCCCAAAAAAAAACCGATGATGACTTGGATGATTTTTCATGCAGACTTGGATGAAAGTCATTCATTTCATATGAACATCTCTACATATCTATCTATGAAGCAAGGTAGACTTGCCATTAGCATTAAAAAAGTATCTTAAGGCAAAAGAAGAATTATGAAAACTCAAATATTTCACCATGCAAAAATTAAATCTCCAAAAAATCCTCCAAAAGAAACCCAAAATCCTTCAAGATATTATAACTAATCTCAAGTTTCAACACAAGCCTAAATATCGTCTTTCAAAAATGGTCCTATTAAAATAGACCTATTATTATTACCTAGGGGCCAAAATCCCTTAAGGCTACTATATTCTATAATTTCAGTGATGATGAATTTTCATCGGATATGGTTTAGGTAGGACGACAATAGGCTCCCATAATATTTCATCCTACCATGTTCCTTTCCATAATATGCTATAATGAATTATTCTAACTCAAAATCTGTTATATAACCAACTAGAATGACATTTTTATATAAGGACCTCTTATTTGGTTGGAACCTTTTGGATTTCTTGTTTTTTTGGTATTCTTGTTGCATGCATATTTTGAAATCTTTTTATTTTCTTTCTATTAGAAGCTTGCTATGGTTTTTTTTTCTTTTTTTTTGACAACATGCATGGCCTTTTTTTTCATTTTTACTTATATAGTGTAAGAAAGGAAAACACATTTTATTTTGAAATTTTTGATAAGTTTTTCTTTGTTTTTTTTAATTTTTTATTGTTGTACAATTCCAAATGTGAGTAGAAGTTTTTTGTCACTAGTAGTGTGTGGTAGTGTGAAGCCCAAGTGAATATAAACACAATATCGTTGCCTTGGTAGTCAAGGCCAATTAACTGCAAAAATTGGATTTGGTCAATTGAGCCATCAATGTGTTCATTCACACTTGGGCCAACGGCACATGCTACACACTATAGTAAACATGAAAAAAAATAAAAAATTATATAAAGTGAGAGACTATTCAAAAATAAAATAACTTGATTGGAAAACCCATTAGCAAACATTGTCATAATAATGTTGAATCCTCATGTGATGTGCATTTGGTTTAATGTTGGAGTCCCCCAAATAACTTTCATTTTATTTTCCATTTTGCGATGTAACACAAGTTGTGATCATCATAAGAGGATTTAATCAAACTTGGGCTTTGTGCTATTATGCACTACCAAAGATGATCAATTGATGGAAAATGTGAATTGATTTTGTACAAATTAAGTTCCATTCAAATGAAAATATTGAATGACATTACATGCAACTTGGATTGAATTCAACTTAAATTCTTAAATTTAATTGATCTAAATTCAAATATACTCAATGGAATCCAAATGCCATTGAATTCAAATTCAATTGAAATGTAGTTGGATTCATTATCAATTCAATTGACATTGAATTTGGCTCAAATTCAATGGGATGCAAATTAATGTAAAAGTGACCATGGTGTTGAGAAAAAAAAACTTTGAAAAGACTCATATTCAAAAAGATATTGGCTAAGGCTATAAACAAAATATGAAAGTCAAAACATTTAACCATGCTTATGTGTTGGTGGATACCTAGGAGGATTTAATGTAAACTTTGCTTTAAAAAAAATTCATTTTGAATTTGATAATCAGAGCAAAAAATATTTTAATTATTTTAATTTTCAAAAACAAGTTTACCACTTGGCAAAAATTCACCTAAAGAACATATATTTCCCCCAAAAGTTATACCTAATGAGTTTTTGAAAATTTTAAATCAAATAAATGCGATTCAAGCCAATCAAGGCATTTTCCATGATATTTTTAAATAATAGCATTGTAACAAAAGCTATATGCTTTTGCAATACCATAAATGGGAAAAAAACCAACCCAAACCACCAAATCATGTAGGCACACTAGTTATAAAAAATGCATATGAGAACATACTTGAAATGGAGCTCATATTCTATACTTGAAAAATGCCATTTGGAACAATTTAAATAGATAAATATAAAATTAAAAAAATTGTTGGGCATAAACTTCTTGAATATGGAAGCATGCCCACTATATAAAACCTAGCAAAATATTAGTTGTGGTAGATCATAAGTTTCACAATTCAATATGTAAAATTTCTATAGGAATTCTTTCATGATATATGTGTTCAGTATCATTATTCCCAATATTGTATTGCTACAATTTCAATTCAATGAATGTTAAAGTCTGTGTACTTTGATAACCATTGTGGGTTTAAAATATAGCCTTAATTCCCTATAATAGGAATTGGATGCCTAAGTGATGAAAATATTCATCATTTTGAAAATATAAAACTTTTTTTTTCCCCATCACTTTCAAGTTACATAATTTAATCACAAACGTTTTCTTACCAAACTTCAATGTACAATAATGTTTATTATAACTTTAATCAAAATTTGATTTGGTGATTAACATCTATTGAAATCAATAATTATTAATAAATTAAGCATGTTTATAATAAAAAAAGGTTCCTCAACCCATCCCTTTGACCTCAAAGTCCTTGAAATGGGGCCATGAAAGGTGGGAGGTGAACATTTGGGTCAACAAATAAGGTTGTCAAGTTGATGTGCATGGTGCCATAATGGGTATTAATTTTATCACAAACACAAAAAACATTTATCACGATGAACATCATTTCAATAATATACAAAAATATGAAATCCAATGTGGTCATAAATTTGGTGTTCATTAAATAAAAGGTAATGCATTGCATTATACTTATTTTTACTTGTATAGAAAATTATATCATGGAAGGCTCCATAAATATCAATGTCCAAATAATTTTTTAAAACATTTTTTGAAATATTCATATGGATGAAAATTGATGAAGATAGAAATTTTAAAACTTAAAACAATTAAAATTATGAATGAAAGATGGGTTAAGTTCTATTCAATACAAAAATTTGATAAAGGAATAGAAAACTACTTGGATTAAGCAAATAACAAGATATTTAACAATGGACTTTATCAATGTCCAAAATTGTGTATAATTGAAAACAAAATTCACTTGTGAAAGTAAAATGTATCTCAACATGTGTTAGTGGCAATTTAAATGTAATGCCCCCAAATCCTTTATTCATACCATTTTTCAAAATCTTATAGGACATGTTTTCTTATGACAATTTAACCTTGGAGCTTACATAATTCTTAACATTAACCTTCTAAAACTTTCATGGACTTTTAATGTGTTATGGATATTTCTGTCATTATAGTAAAATATCTTAAACCCTTCAAAAACCATCTAGTTATAATTTCTTATCATAAAATTTTATTATTTCCCATTTTCCATTATCCACCTTAGGTAGCCAATTAGTAATAGATCAGACTTTACAAAGGTCCATGCAAATGTCACCATAAAAAAAATGCATGTGACAAATTCCCTTTTGTTCTTATGAAATGCACATTGTCTTCAATTTAACATAAAATATGATTGCCATTAGCTTCTTGAAATGTATTTGCATAACCATAACAACCTCAAGGGAGGAGCTTAGTGTATTTCAAGGGTGCCTTACATATTGTAATTTTTGCTCTAGCTTGGAGCATGAGGTTTCATGTAATGGAACATAAGGCTTGAGCTTGGGAAATATATGGTAACATGATCTAAACCTTCAGTTGTTATGCAAGGAAAGACATTATTATAAGTATTTTCCACTATCCGCCATTTGGTTCATGGGGTGGAAGGCATTGATAGAAGTGCCTTCTTATACACATTCAAATATCCATGAAAAATACCATTCATCAAATGTTGAAGGGCTTATGAATCATTTGTATGGCCAACAATCATCATAACATATTCAAAATGTTGTGTTTGAAATGTAAATCTTTTGTTTGTCACCAAATTGTAAACAAGACAAAAGATGTACCAATGTGTAAACACAATGAAGGTTGATTTTCATGCACACCTTTACATGACTAACTCATTAAAAAACTCAATAATCAAAAGTAAAAAGGTATCAAATGTTGATAAGCTTAATCAATTTATGATAATCAACACATTTGACAAGAACATTTACATTTTCAAAAACAAATGTTAAAATAACACATTTCCTTTTTCTTATAGTATGAATGAAAGCATTTGCTTTCATAAACAAAAAATTCAAGCATTTTGATTCTCCTCAAACAACAACAAGACTATACCTATGCTTAAGGTTGTGAGTTCATTCATTATCATGTTCATGTCATACACACACTTATTTCATTATTTTCACAAAGCATGCTTGTGATATAAGAGGACATAGGACATTTCAATGTTCAAAATAAACTAACTTCATGTGTGCCAAATTACTTGTGAATTTTGTAAAGGAAGTCAAATATTGTGCCACATAACTTCTAATGATTGGCAAGTCAATCATTAGATTATTTATACACATTTGCATTTCATTTACATAATCCACCAAAGCAAAACAATGTTTAAACATTCATTAATTATTTTGAATATGTTGCATATTTCATGAATTGTAACAATACATGATGTTTGGTTTGAACTTTGAAGACAAATTAAAATTTATTTTAGTACATGATCCGTTAATAATAACTTTTATTGAGGTCGTTTGAGGTAAAATGCCTTCATGATCCAAAATTTCAAGATTTCAAATGTTGATTGATGTGGCATGTGTTGAATGTTAGTTGCAATCATTTGAACATTCATTCACTATATGTTGTGATTATCTAGTGCAAAAAATAAATTCAATCACATTTCAATATTGTTTTCTTGATTGATGAAAGAATTGAATTGGCTCCTTAAGTTTGCAAAATTTCTCTTCATAACATGGTAGCCATCAATGGGCGGGATGGTGGCGGAGGTCAAATCACATTGTATTAGTGTCAATTTACAATTTTTTCAGGTTCCCCATTTGAAAAGTCAATTTGCACATTAAATCTTTTGAAATAGTTTGAATTTATGATGTTGAGTTGCGTGTGGTATAGAACATGTCCTTTACATTGTCACACACTCCAAATTGGAATAACTCATGAATGTAACATTATCTTAAGAAATTTCACATATTAATTTCGATAATTGAAATTTATACATATTTGTTAGATGTGATCTTTCATGAATATATTGGAATTTAATAATTATCGTATGGTCCTTTAAATCTTCAAAGGTGGTTGAATTCAATAATAAATATTTCAAAATCATATGATAATCAAAATTGAATTTTCGACAATGGTATGAACCATGTTATAAAATGATGTCAACAAATATAATTTGAGTAGGACAATCACGGTATTGATTGAAAGAAGTTAGATGATTAGGTAATTTGGTTTAGAATACGTATAAGCTTTGAATGTGTCATTAGACATTTTGCATGATAAATTCAATGTTCATGGCTTGTTAGTATGAAGTTGGGTTATAAAAACATATGTTAATTGTTTTGTAGACATGTAATGGGCTCAAAAGTATACTAGTTTTCTTATTACATATATCTATGAACAATAATTACTTTTTATTTCCATTTCATTTACCAATAGTTCCATGATCTTTAACATATACTAGTAAGCATATAAGGCTTGATAATGAGAACTTGCTAAAACTATCATCATCATGACAAAACTTGTTATAATGAACATGAAGGTTATGACAAACACATTTTATCACAACTATAAGCAATACATTAAAACATGACTTTGGATGAAGACACAAAGTTTGCAAAATAGTACCCATATGGGATTATGTTAAAGACTCCATAGAGATGTCAAACCTGAAATCTAAAAAACAAGAATGCATTATGAGGTATGTTGATAATGTTTGTGGTTTACAAAAGGTAATGGGTTACACTACATCCCTTATTTCATGTCTAGTCTATGATGGGGTTGGATGAATGTCGACATGATACATACATTCTAATTAGGTGGAACAAGTTCTTGTATACTTTGGATAAAACTGGAAAATGTCCAATGAAATGGCTTTGTTAGAAATTTTAAAACATAACATTTGAACACCCTATGGGTGGAAAATACTTAATTTTGAATGTTTTGTAAGTTGTTAATATTAAAATGTTTTGTAAATGGTAAGAAAAAGGAAATGAGATGAATGATAACATTGATATTTTTTTGCATCCATAAATTCATAATACCACCACCATGCATACCATAGTTTTTGTTAAACATGAATTGGCCAAAGAATTAGGCTTAATGGAAAAATATGAGAAAGATCCAACTTTCAAAAGACACATTATAAAAAATCACATTTTATGTTGATGTGTTTGCAATTTGTGTCCAAATCAATCATTTTTGTGATTATAATTTCAATATCTTCCATGGTAGATGGTAAAAATATCTTGTAGTTGCATATTCAACAATAAAATGATTTTAAATTGTAGATGTGATTATTGCACATTTGGATGAAAAGGGAGATGGAAAATGAAATAATGTCAATTCAAGCATGGTGTCATTGACTCATGGATGACAACTTAATTGTTTTTTTAAATAATATTTAATTTTTGTTAACCATATAGTAATAATTGGATTTTATGGGTGTATCGTTTCACTTGTAATATTACAATTATATATCATAGTTGTACAAATGAGTTCATATAGTTCATGTAACTCATGAGGTAGGTAGGTGGGCAATTGCACATTACATTGTCCATTTTTGTGTCACAAGGTAGAAATTTGTATACCCCTATGTACTGCAATGCTTCCTACTTCCAATTGGTAAAGAATTAGTTGTAATGGACTCATATTTATGATCTAGATTTCTATATGTAAATATAATATTAAAAACAGAAAAACCATATGACCACTTTTGAGTTTTTGGGGGACTTTTCAAATCATGCTCCAAACTATGTCAAAGTCCATACAACTTTGTAAATGTTATCATAACTTTTGAAATATTAAACCAAATGTTTAGCGTATTCTACCAAAGGATGTATGAATAAAATGAAATTCAAAATTGTTATTGAAAATGTGATTACAAGTGTGAGTAAACATTTAGGTACTTTTTAGAATTGAAGAATTATATAATATAGTATGAATGAGTCACAAGAAATAATTTTTGCAAAATTTTGATTTTTTGTAGACATATTCATGCTAAAGATTTTTACAACATTAAAAATTATGCAAATATGGATTCCTATGATGCTTGTTTTTTGTCCACCTTAATGTGTTACTACCTACATAGCTAGGTTAGGTAGGTTAAGTTAGGCAGGTAACCTAGGTTATGCTAGGTAGGTTAATTTATAAAAGGTAGGTTAAGTTTAGAAGGTGGCTTATAGCCTAGGTTTGTAGGGTAGGAAATTAAGTTAAATATGTAGGTAGGTAGCCAAGGTACCTAGGTTATGTAACTAGGCTAGGGAGCTAGGTGGATAGACTAAATAGATAATTAGATATCTAATACATACGTAAGGTAGCTAAGCTAGGTTACCTAGATAGGTTTTTAAAAAATCATAATAATATGATAACAAAATATATCATTTGATCAACATGTGGTGTAATAGTGAAAGATTTGATCTTTCAAAGTGGAGGCAAAGGTGTCACACCAAAGTGGGTTTCCACACTGTGTGAACACCCGGGCATTGAGGGTGTGCTTTGGTATAATTAAGCCGTCCTGATTTTGGCGGCGGATGTTTTTCTCCATGACGGTTGCATGGCTGTGCATGGGACGTTTATGTGAGTGGGTGTGTAGGAGTGAAGGCGGCGCGAATGATGAAGAGGAGTGGAGCTGCATTGATGCGTCGAAAGGTGGCAAAGGAGGAAAAGCTTGATGGGGAAGCTGGGTGTAGAACGGAACGACAAGACGCTTGGATGTGACGGAGTTTTTGGAGAGAGAAGAGGAAACTCGGTAAAGAGAAGAAGGATTTTTTTTGCTGAATAGGTAGTGGCGTGAGAGAAAGCATTGGAAGGACGGAGAGGAATGAGAGGAGGAGGAACAATCCTTGGGAGAAGGTGGAGAAAGCTTAGTGAGACAGTAGCTTGGTTGAAAGTGAGAAACTTCCGCTGCGTCTGACAATCAGTCAAGTTACTGCAGGAGAATCAGAGAGAGAGAGAGCTCAGAGAGTGCTAGGAATCTGATGTTTTTGTGAACATCTCAGATGGGAAGCAAGCTTGTGCTTTCGGGTAATGTACATAGTTTGTCATGAAACAAGAGAGTTTCCTTTGCCGGCATCTGTGGGAATGTGTAAGGCAGGAGGTAGATCCATTGAAATTCTGTTCTGCTACTGTGTAGGAAGAAAATGCTTGCAAGTCTATGATTTCGTGATGTTCGTTTGAAAGAGTCAGTAGGTAGGTTGTGTGCTGTGTTTTTGGAGATCTGAGTTGTATGCTAGTGACTCAGGAGAACGTGGACGCTAGGGTTCGTTGAAGGCAGTCAATGCGCTGTGTTTTCAGGACCCTCTCTTTTTGGTATCAGAGTGTTGTTCCGTGTTCCCAACCTTGGTAGAACCTGTAGATGTCTAGATAAAATGATAGTTGAGAATCATGTCTTCGTCCAGTGACAAGGGGATTCCTGTTGAGCAGGTGACTCAGGAAATCCGTGAGCAACAGCTTGTTAGTAGATTCAATTTCCTTACTGTTCAGAACGGACCACAGAGAGGAGCTGTGATTTTGCGCTTTCTAGGTTTTGGAGTAGTGAGACTTGTAGGGATAAACCCTGACGAAGCTCGTGTAGGAGACATCGCTGTAGAAGTAGCTCACAG
>Ga0116227_10003995_pt1 | contig 32313 bp, 29 predicted proteins | sample S1TSphgellanicum_FD_89693 | JGI IMG/M metagenome (GOLD analysis project Ga0116227, IMG submission 89693) | Host-associated microbial communities from peat moss isolated from Minnesota, USA - S1T2_Fb - Sphagnum magellanicum MG | ecosystem: Host-associated > Plants > Peat moss > Unclassified... | reverse complement strand
TCTCCTTTGGGTTAAGGAACACTGCCGGGCAACACCCCTTGCTGCCCCCCCCTCCCAAAAAAACAAAAAAAAAATAAAACCCAACCCCAAAAAAATAAAAAAAAAAAAAAAAAAAAAAAAAAAAAAATCACCGTAGAAGAAGATCATTGATTTCATGATAAGCAGGTGCTGCTTCAACCACTGATTCCAAGTATTTTTGGTACAACATTAAACGATCCAAATGGGCCAAAGTAATCCCTCTCAAGTCCTTCAATTTCTCCAAATTAGTCTCTAGATGTTCTATCTCCACCTCCTACATTAATGCCAAATCCAAAAAGATTATTACCAATAATTAAAGCCCCAAAGTTTACATCTACATGAAAACCCTCAATCTAAATATGTATTCCATAAAATTCAAAAGATAAGAAGGTAAACCTTTTCCATACGCATGTGGATCTCATCAACTGACTTTTTCTCTGCTCTCTTTTTCTTGATGGCATTTTCCTACCATGATAAAATACCTTGTGTGAGAAGAAGGAAGTTCATTATGCAAAAAAATGTAAAATCAACATGGCCTTGGTTAATCTAGAAACTTAGATATTGTCTGAAATTTGACAATATTATTAAAGTTTTAAATATGTTTTGCCAAGACTTGGAAATTATTTATTTAGTTGGATGGAAACATGAAGGCTTTTAATGGGGCAATGAAACCTGTAGAAACTTGGAAAACCCAATTAAGGATTCTTGAAGACGAAGGTCCCTATCTCTCAGTGCATCTTCTCGTTTCTGCAACACTTCTTCCTTCCTTTGTTTGCCACCATTTACTTGTAATCAATCAATGATAATCATGACTAAACTTGAAATTTTAAAATTGTCAGAGAGAATTTTTAATTTCTAGAGTTCTTTCAAGAAAACATGGTATAAAATAACAAAAAAAAACCTTGCAACCAGATTATTTTACATTAAAAAAATTGTTTAAAATGTTTGAAAAGCTTATAAGTTTCAAATAAGTTGACTTCAAATTATTTCACATATCAAGAATGCTACATGACATTCGGGATTTGATAAGAAATCTTAACATATATTGGCACATAAAATGAGTTCCCAAACCTTCCTCAACAACATGCATTAGAAAAAATCCTAAAAAAAACATGAAAAAAAAACTTACAATGCGCATTCCACTTTTTGGCGTTCCAATTCATCATGCACTAAGTACATGAGACGTCGTTTCTCCAACAAGCGTGTTGCTGGCAATGCCTTGTCTAATTGTCCCGGTCCTACAGGTATGTCCACTATAGGCAATGTGGTTTCTAGTTCTCCTACTATTCCTGTTGATGCAATTGTTGTTGTTGTTGATGCTCCTCCTCCAACTACTGAGCTTGCAAGCATTGCAACTTGTGGTACAACTATTGTTGCCATGGTGTGTCTCTTGTTTCATGAAATTAGGGTTTGTGCACCCTTCACTAATAATTAGATAAACATTTATGCAATTTTTTTTGCATTTTAAGAATTGTAAGGTTTGAAAATGTATATCAAAATGTTAGGGTTTGTGCACCTTTCATTAGAAATCAAAGAAGCTTGAATGCTCAAGTTTGTACACCCTTCATTAAAATTAGATAAGCTTGTGTGCAAAACTATTTGCACTTTGCAAGTTACAAGGTTTGAAAATGCATATAGGAATGTTGGGGTTTGTGCACCTTCACTAAAAATAAAAAACCATGTGTGCAAATTTGTTTGCACTTTGGAGGTTACAAGGTTGAAAACATTACCTATAAGGAATGCTAGGGTTTGTGCACACATGGTTCAAATCGTAAAAAACATGTTGTTAAAGCCTATTTGCACTTTGGATGTCTTTTGCATGTGGCACATGCAAAAGTTACTAAGTTACCTATTAGCTTGCCAATGTATTTCATCAAAACAATTCATGGGAATGATTTTCACACATAGGTAGAAGCCTTTGAAATTTTAACAAAATTTAAGTGTCAATTTACTTAACCTCCATTCCATGAATCTCTTTGGCCAACATGTTGCTAGGGGCTAGGTGCCTCCTTGGTGGAAATGGAGGTTCTAAATAATATGAGTAGGGCAATATTGGTGCAAATAAGTACACTAGCTCTTGGAAAAGGGTATTAACCTAAGCCAAAAATGGTGGTAAATAATTTTGGAAACAAAAGTTGCATGCAACCAATGAAAGGCTTAACATGCACTAATGAAAGGTCTTTTTTTTTCTTTTTGGGTCAATATATCTATATGTTATAATATAGAATGGGCTTTAACACATGTTTGTTGAATAATAATTCTTTTTGAAATTCCATGTCAAAAACATATTCTCAAAATATTCCAAAACATCTTCATTTTCATTCAAAATAAAATTGATTAAAAAAACTTTTGTTGAGGATTTCAACATTCCTAAAAATATATATAAATTTCGGTTGAACCTACTAAGGTATTACGAGATATAGTTTTATGTGATGTCATAAATGGGTTGAGTTTAGGGTTAGAAAAAAGACCCAACATTATATATATTATAAAAATATTCACAGTGTTGGTAAAACTTAGGAGTAGAACCTTGGGTTTCATGAAATTAAAGACAACAATCAAAATGCAAGATGGGATTACATTAAAACATAAAGAACAAAAGAGGATCTTCAAATTTCCTCTTCAACCTAACATAGGTTGATGATTTGAACTTTTCCATGTTTCATGTGTTTTGCATGTGTTTTCTTAGGAACCTAAATAGGTTATGGGATATTAAAGGCCTATTTAGGGGATTGCCTAAAGAGTTAATCAAGGATTTTTTTATATTGTGGGATACTTAGGGTAAATGACATGGAATCCTAAGTGGCTAGATATAGCTAATGTTTCATTGTTTAACAAACTTTATGTTCAACTTTATGGCCTATTTGAGGTGTGCTTGGCATGAAGTTGATTAAATCACAAATTCAAAGAGTTGTGATTGATTCAATTGTTTAAATATATAAATTTTGTCAAATAGTTAATTTTAAATGGGAGGAATATTAGTTATTTCCCTCCAATTTTTGTTACCCTAATTTACCCAAAAGCCATGATTGGTTGGAAAAAGAATTAATAAAATTTTAATAAAAAAATTGAAATATTTGTTTTAAAAAAAGGGAATATTGGTGAGTGTTTTCAAAAAACTTATTATCGTAATTTAACCCTAAAATCCTTATACATCATAAATAAAGGTAATTTCTTTCATTTCATCATCATTTAAAAATGTTTGAATGAAAATTTATTTTTACATTTATTGGAAGGCTATTCATTCTTTGATTATTTTTTCTTCACAACTTTATTTTTTAATGCAATGAAAGGCTATTTGCAAAGTGGAGATGACTTTGAATCATGGCAATGGAGCCATAACTAGTCTTGGATGTCATTTTTCAACACCTATTTTAAAATGCACCCTTTTTGTGTCATTCAAAATTTAATGTTTTCCAATCAATTGTTCATGATTCAGAATTTTTTAAAAATGTTGATGAAGAATTATGAGAGATTAATGAACATGTGTTTCCAAGCAAAACGATGTTAGAAGAGGTTGCTACAAATGCACTATAAATAACACTTGCTAATAAGAAGAATGGCCAATTATGGAAAAATTTAAAATGCCATTAAAGAAATATGTAAAAAGATTCATATTCAAAAAAGAGGAAGCTCAATTAAATGGTGTAATCATGTAGTTAACACATTCATTGCAATTCAGAGAGATATGGAAGAAGAATTTATAAAATCAACCAAAAGAAAGGCATGCATTTAAACTGTTAGATTGAAAAGCTTTTACTACAAGTTTGTGAATATGTTGACTAATATATTATTCACTAATCCATACAAAAATTCAAGGAATCTCGAAATACCACCCCCTTAGCTTGTGATGATAATATTAAATATATACAAAATCAAGATGATTTAAATTACAATGGCACTAGATTTGATTAAACCAAATTCAAGGAATTTGGCATTTAAGCCACATAGCTTGCAATGTTGTTAGTTTTTAATTATAAAGAAATTCAAAGTGACTTAGGTTTTAAACACTTATCACCAACATGAACATCATTATTGTAGTAATAATCTAAAAATGGGGTGGAATGTAATACATAATGAGAATTTACATTTGATGGAGTGGCATGAAAGAAAATCAAAGACTAAACAATCCCTATGCAATGTGCCTATGTTTTGTACCCAAAAACTTGGTTCTCTTCACCATGTCCCTTCAAGGTTTGTAATGGTTTTCAATGACATTCAAAGTGAATTCTTCAAGTTCCTATGTGTTTTTCAAATTGTTCCCAATAACACCACACTTTATTCCATATCTTTTGGCCAAACTTCTATCCTTGTAAATTGTATAGGTACCAAAAGAAAAAAAATAGACGCTCTTTGATTTTTGGGAGGGTTCATAGCTTGGGTAGTGTTTTGTTTGAAGGCCAACCAAAAAGGCCCATCACAAAACAAAACAAACATGCATGTTTGATCACAATTCACAATTAATTAATATTAATCACAATAGGTACCAAAGTGGATAAGACCCACTTTAGACTAGGAGTTGAGGGCAAAAAACCTTGGGGCCAATAATGAGAAATATGAACATTTCTTGACTCATTGTTAGATGCCAAGTTTGCAATAAGATATTAGTTGTTTGGGGGCCTATGAGTTCATGTGTAATGTTAACTAACATATTATTAAGGATGAGGGCATTACCAAAATTGAGCTTGCATTCAATTTTCAGTTCAATTGTTTTTATTTTTGATAACGTCCTCACCCTTTGGCTTTTACCATGTAGTTTTTTTCACACATGTTTACATTGTGAAAAGACTTGTAAATGGAGGCCCAATTATTTTTCAAAATTGTGTTTAATTCACAAAATAGAGTTTGACATTAGGGTTTAAATACTAGTCTTAATAACAAGAAGCTACCTTTTGATGTTTTTCTAATATGAATATGTGTAAATGATTTGTGAGTGATGACAACCCTTTCCTTAAGATTGTTTTTTTTTGGGTTGGTAACACATTTCTTCATGGATACTTTTTACATTTGTAGAGACCAATAATAAATTTTTCTAGTGTATTTGGAGATAACATTGTAACAAAGTGAAACTTTTCATCCACAAAAGGCAAATGTGTGAAAAAATCAATCATCATTTTTATAAGCATTTCATGTTTAAAAAACCCTCCCCTTTTTCCATTTTTTCTCCATTATACATGATAAATACCAAAAAAAGAAAAGAAGAACAATTTCTTGTATTTCATTATCTTGAGCAACACCTTCAAAATGGAACACTCTTAAAATAATCACCCATCCAACTCCACCTTGAGTATGTGATTATTTTAAGAACACCCCTACGCTACACTTTTTGTGCCTATCATATATGGCATTCAAAACGAAAAAAATTAATGAAAAACTTATTTGTTATTACATCAATACAAATATTCATTATATATATCACTTGATACAACTTGAAACTGTATACTTATAATGGTATTTGTGCATCATCAATTTGTAATGCACAAGTTACTTCAACATGTGTATATAATTTTAATAACTCTAATACTAATTCCCTTATGGTATTTTATTTTTGTAAAGACTCATAATATAAAGATGCTTAATTCAATTGGAGTCCAAGGAGATTGCTGGAAAATATATTTGTTTTTACTAATGTTGTTTGTGTAAATAACTTAGGACTTGCACTCAGTGTAATTGTCGAATATTCAACAATGTGTAAGTGTAAAATTGTGTAAATTTATTTTAAACCATGTGAAACAATCTAAGTGTAAATGTAAAAGTAAATACACTTATATGGTTTTATGTGAATGTGTAAAACAATGTAAAATTTGTGATTTGTAATTGGGAAGGTGGGGAGATTTCATAATGTTTTGGGTGATAGGTCAACCAAATGGCCCATTGCAAAAAAAGAAACACCAAAACATTTGTGATTTGGGATGCATTGCTATCAATTAAATTAATTGATATAAATCACAATAAGCACCTAAACTCTTGTGAAAGCTCAGGGCAAAAATCATGATGAACAAAGTTAAGAATAAAAGTTCTATTCAAACAATGAGGCAAGGCAAAATGTGCATTCAAGATACTCCTTGAATAGCACCACAATAGTTTAATATTGTTAAAAAATATTAATGTTTGGGGAGTATCAAAATATTATGATTTTTTATGAAGGGCTAATCTAAGTGGCCCATTGCAAAAAACAAAATTGAATTTTGAGATGCATCCACAACTAATTGATATGAATTTGCAAGAAGGTTTGATCATTAAGGATATATAAATATATACACTTTACACACCCCAAACCATTTACATGGAATTGCATAAGTCTAATTGGAACACACACACACACACACACCAACATTATAAATGTAAGTGGAAAAACTTCAAACATGTATGTGTAAATGATTTACATTTACATGGGATTTACATGTTGTATATCTGGTTATTGACGCTTACACACCCAACATTGGTTTATACCTTATCTAATGATTCATTTTATGCATATTGTTTGATGTTGGTTTATGTAGTGGTCTTCTATGGTGTTGTGAATGTAAAGTTCAAATATGGACATACTACCTAGGTGGGTGTAAGTTGAAGTGTTAAATAAAATATGGTGCTATAAGGGAATATTTTGGGTGCATGGTGCTTCATCTCATTTCTCAAGTAAATTTATTTTCTTAACTTTGTTCATCAACATTTTTGGTCTAGACTTTTAGAAAAGCTTTGGATGTATTATGATTCATATTAATTATTATAATTAGTTGTGGTGCATCCCAAACTCGCCCCCTCCCCCAAAGAGATTAACATGGGTCACTTTTATTGGCCTATCACTATAAAAAAAAATCTAAAACTTTGTGTATCTCTCTTCCCCCTCCAAAGAAATTGCATGATTTTACATTGTTTTACATGGCCTTGTAAAATTGTGTAACTATATTTATTTAGATTTATAATTCAACAATTTTACACAACATAATATGAATGTACACAATTTTACATTTACTTATCTCATGTTCTACACTTACATGAATGGAAATGAGCCTTAAACACTAACATAACATATAAATAAAATACATCATGCCATTCACATTTTTAGACGGAGTGTAAGTCCTAACCATATACACATACAACATTGGTTTCTACCTTACCCAACACTTTCACTTTGGGTGCTCAAAAAATTGATGGTTTTGATTTGGTATTTGGGTTGTACCTTATCCAATGTGTGCCATGCATGCCCCCCCAATTATATATTCATTGTACATGCCCTCTAGATGCCCAAATATTCAGAGGTTTGGTATTGAGTTGGTGGTTTGGCTTTGTACCAGGTTTGTACATTACCCATTGGTTTTGTGTTGGGTTTGTACATTCTCCAACAATCCATGTTTCATCTGCTCCCCATACCCACCAATTTTGTTTGTTTGGGTTTTGTAATATGGGTTTGTACTAATCCAACAACCCATTTTAAGTCGTTTCATTGGAGGAAGAAGAAGAAGAAGAAGAAGCAGAATGGAAGTTTAGTCATTGTGGTGGTCTTCTTTGAAGATAGTATACCATAAATCTTAATCTCTACACTGAAACTTGTCCTGCCAGATGTTTCAGATGACATGGCTAACTATCTGAGTCTTGTGATAGAGGGAATATTTCCTTCTCCAAGTGTGACAATTTGGTTGATAATTTGGGTTGACAAATCTTGAAGCTGAATTCACTTTCAAGCATCTGGAGAACATCCCAAATTCAAGTTCTCAAACTGAGTGCCATTAATGAATCTGCAAATTCCATGACTGACACACTTCTACATACACTTAATGCATGTTTGAGAAAATGATTTCTCACAACAACATTGTTTGTGGTCTCTGCAATTCTAAGTCTGCGAAGTTTTGGGATCTGGATACAAATTCATAGACCCATCAGCCCACACAGAAGATTTTCCCATACATCAGATCTCTGCAAATTTTCTTAGTCTGCAAAGTTTCGTATACATACTCCAACAACCCACACAGAAGATTTTCCCATACATTAGATCTCTGCAATTTCAAGTCTGCCAAGTTTTGGATACATACACCAACAACCCACACAGAAAATTTTCCTATACATCGTTAATTTCTTCTACAATTCTAACTCTGCAAAGTTTTGGATACATATACCAAACAAACTACACAGATTTTTCCCCACATTTTAGTTCCTATACATCATCTGGTTGCTGTAATTCAAAGTCTACAAGGTTATGGATACAAGTATATAGACAACCACCCAGACAGAAATTTGCCCATACATCAAAGCATTGCTGACTCTCATTGCAGACAACTCCAATGTAAGGAATTGGATGTGTCATTGACATGTCCTCATGATACATGTCCACATTCTCTTAGCAGCTCCAATGGCTGGTAATGACTAGCGACTTGAGAAAAGATAATATTTGACAGGATACATGAAGAAAAAGATGTTTGCAACTAAAGACACATTGAACACTTGGACATTTACTCTCTGCATGGCTGTTTCCAAGAAGAGTATAACTCTAATATACACATTGGAAAAAATCAAATCCTTACAACAGTCCGGAGTATAAGGGGCCATCTTCTTCTTCTTTTGCTGCTGATTTCTTCTTCTTCTTCTTCTTTCTTTCTTCCGACTTGTTCTTCGTCTTTCCTTCCTTCTAGTGATCAGTTCAGATCTTCTTCCTTATGCGTATCGATCTCCAGATCTTCAGAGGCGTACGCGACGCACGTGAGCACAAAGCCGGCACCCAGCTGGTCATCATCCAAGAAGCTGCCGTCGGACTGGTCCACCTTTCCAGACCTGAGTTTGCCGGCACAAGTGGAGCAGGCACCCGCGCGACAAGAGTAGGGCAAATCGAGTCCTGCCTCTTCCGCAGCGTCTAGCAGGTACGTATCCGGAGCAACCTCCACTACTTCCTTGCCCGTGGGAGTATGGAACGTCACTTTGTAGCATGTAATCCGCCCCATACCGCTCGACTGCAAACCGAACGCCTTGCGAAGAGGAGTCACTGATGAAGAAATGCTACTTCTGTTCCTGCTCCGCAACGAACAGGAGACCGCAGGCATCCCTGCTACACTCGTTACTGCTACAAGACCCGCAGCTGCCATGACGACAAGGAACGACGACGCTACCACCAAAAATCCCGCAAGCGAAATGGCTGCCTACCTTCAGAAGAAAGTACGAATCTGTCGAGCGAAATCGGTTTAGAAAATTTTGAATTTTTTTGAGGAAAATTGATGAAGACGAACACGAAAATGTTCAATTTGTAACCACGAAATCCGAGCTCGAGAAATACTGGGGTAAAAATCGCGCAAATTGCGAACAAAAGACGGCGAGCGTTCCTCCCCTCGTCAGCGGGGCGGCGAAGCATCTGCCCACTCGGAACTTCTCCCGATCCTCCTTATCTGCCAGCTGGCAGATTGTCGTACGCCACTACAAATCGCGTTAGGCTAGGGAACTGATGACACTAGACGTACACTAAACTAAAATACGGCATACTATATACGATATACGGTACACTGTATTGTACCTGGAAATAAATAGGCCCTTGCTGTCCAGCTATTTATTTTTTGGGAACGGCCGGGGCCAAAGGTGTTGTTGCACGACATAAAGGCCAAGGGCCCTAAAAAATGGGCCCTTGAGGCTGGAGGCCAAGGGCCTATTATTTTGTGGATGGCTTGGCCCGAAATTGTTGCATGACCTAAAGCCAGCCCACCAATTGTTTTAATTTTAATTTTAATTAATTAATTATTATTATTATTATTTTTCCTGTGATACCCGGAGAGTACCAGTTGGGTACCCGCCAAGTATCATCTGAAAAAAAAAATGGCCACATGTTTCTTATGCTCTGTAAGTGTATTTGCAAATACATCTTCTTTTTCATGCAAATTTATATCTTTTTTATGCAAACATTTGCACAGTACGCAAGCCTTTTACGTGCATTTAAACATTTAAAAAAAAAAACAAAAAGATTAAGTATTTCTTATGCACTTTGAATTGTTAATTTGAAAATTGATTTTTAAAAAATGTAACATAAATTTCTTATGTACAAAAATCAACTTTGTAAATAGAAGTCTTTCACAATCCCAATGCCCCAACAGAAACACTATGATATAGTAGTTTGAATGAATTTTACAAAAAATACAAAATGGTTGTCAAATGGTACAAATGAATTGGCTATTATGGCTTACAAATTATAGTCTTGAAGCTCAAAATTCTTTCTACCCTTGACAAAATTTCACTGAAGGAGAACAAGTAATGAAGAAAATTGTTGCATTATTCACACAATTAGGAAGTCCTAGAGGATTATTTTGGGTTCCAAAATTATAGAAGAGTCATTCACTAGCTTTATAGTTGCAAAATTCAAAGAAGAGAATCATTTATTCAAATAAAAAACATGTCAAAATAAGAGAAGTCTTAATTTCATTCTAATTTTACTATTTACACATGAAAATATTGTTGAGAATTCCTTGCTTGAAAGCACCTTACTACTCCATTCAGTCATTATTTCATTCTAGTCTTGCAAATTGGAAATCTTTTACACAACACAAAAATGTTTTTTGTGAAACATTTGACGTTATTTTCATTGCAATTTCAATTTTTAGTACATGAAAATAACTTTGAGAAGTTCTTTCTTGGAAGGACCTTGCACAATTCCTTTATTATTTCATTTCAGTTTAGCAAAATGGAAAGCTTTTACACAACACAAAATGTTTTTATGACACATTTGACAAATCTTGCCCTAGTTTCTTTATAACATTTTTGTAGATGTGAGTGTTATTTGCTAGAATTGGAAGCCCAAATTCCATTACATATCTTCATTCATTGGCCATTTTTTTTTTAACAAATTCATTTTTTTAAACAAGCATAGACTATCTATTTATTTGAGGTTGTCATCATTTGTCAAAAAATCTAAACAACATGTTTGATCATGTTGATGTCTATGAAGTCAATTATATGTAATCATAAATATAGTTATATTTGTAGTAGTTATAATCACTTATATATTTCTTGTCCTATATAATTATGACCATAATCATTAAAATAAATAATAAATAAATAACATATATTATTACATAACTACATTTGGATACCCAGTTGCAAATTGTCATAATTGAGTAACAAAATTCAGATCCCCACTCACACACTCAAATTGAAAGTGGACGGTAGCATCTACCCATGTATTCACCTTAATACCCCTTGCAAAGAACACCACCCCACCTATGGACCTCTCCTCTTCATTAGATGGGCTTGCCTCCAAGGTTCAAATTTTATTGTTTGCAACAAGAAGCCAAATTAATTGGCCCATCTATCTATGAACGAAGGTAATTTGTTTTGTTGTAGTTACGAGATCCACTGAACCTGGATGCTTCAGTGCTTGATGCCTTTGGAAAGCTCTTGATGAGGAAGGGTGCATGGGCTTTGGTTCCATGTCGTTTGGACTTGCGGTGCAAAAGTTCTTGAATATTGAATGATTTCTTCACTGAAAATTAAATTAAATTAAATTGTAGCTGAAAATTTAGGAGGAATTGGAATGTGCCTTTGGTGGTGGTGTTGTTGGAGAGATTTTGATGAGCCAGGATTTAATGGAATTTATTTGGTAATATTTGGTAATATTCAGAATGTGGGAGATATTGATTTTTGAGTGATTTCTCCAGCTCAAAATTCAAATAAAATTCCAACAAACCACGTTTTGGAAGGAAAAATCAGTTGAGAACGTGGTAACACTTGAAGGCTTACCATTCAATTTAAGCATGAAGAAAAAGGGTTTAGGGTTTTTTAGGGTTTAAACCTAGGGTTTAAACCCTAAACCTAAACCCTAAACCCATCACCAAGAAAAAGAAGACACCAGTACCACGAGGAATACCTGAATTTGCAGAGTCATATCTGGGGCTAGTTTTGTGAGGGTATTGTGATCATCCTTGGTACTTGGGGTTTCTTGATACAAATTCCTTTGCTGTGTTCGTCAACATTTATGATCTTTGATCCTTGATACTTGTGCACTTGATTCTTCTGCAAACGAACGTATAGCCAGTCCTTCTTTGGCACGATTTCCAATCTTTTTCAAGTTCCTGACGAATTCATTATATTCCTTCCTTATAGCTGCCATTGTGCTCTAAGGGTTTTGTGTTTTCAGTCATTAAAGAACTCCCCTACCTATTCTATTCTCTTATAGCGACCGGGTGTGTGTGTCCAGAGGGAGAGCCACCCTTGAAGAAAGGCAAAGTGGCCACCAGATGAACACCCAGTCCTTGGATCCAGTTAACCAGGCAGAGTCTCAAGTTGCTGCCGGGATTGACTATTTCAAGAAACCGTTGGAAGCCCCTCTTGACCTTCCCAAAAGTACCGAAGATCTCCAGAAATTTCTGTCCATGAGAACAGAAAAACTCCCACTCAAAGAGAAGAAGACTTACTTGGACATAAACGAGTCTGACTTTGTGAAACTTTCTTCTAACCCAGCAGAGTCACCTTTGAGAGTTTTTCTCAAACAGGCGCATTCTCCCACATGAGTGACTGTCCATCCAGCGAATGAGGCCAGCAGCTCATGGCAAGTGTCTCTCCTCACCGGAGAGTTCATTAGATGGTTAAATGAACATGCTCCAGGAGACAGACAATTAGAAGGTTTTGAGTGGATATTGGACTCACCCAATCCTAGGACTTCTAACTCATCATCGAAAGCACTTGTACCGCTGTTAAGGCCAAATTTTCAGCTGTTTGTGATTGATGTACTCATTCTCAGATGGGAGAATAAGTTTGGCAAGTCCAGATATTAGTGAGGCCATGATTGAGAATGTGTCAAAATTAAAAGCATGGAGCCCTCTCTACTATGGTAAGCTCCCTTATGTGATTAATGGTTGCTGTGCTGGAAGGCAGTTTCGATGGCTGAAGCTCTCTCCAAGTGGCAAGGAAATTGTTCCTGAATTCATCTCAGACGTTTACAACTTGAATATGTTGAGCAATGTAGCCTTGTTCCTACATAGCACCGTTTGGATGCACTGTCTCCTACAGAAACTAGAAGGAGAACTGACTGTGATCATATGATTGTGAGATTATATAAGTCACTCCCTTGTAGCGGTGGTGGAGAAGTAGTTGTCTATCCTCACTGTGTAAGCAAGGAAGTAAGGCCTCCATTGGACGTAGATAAGTTTCAATCCTTGTATGCTTCAATCGCTCGTTCCAGGTACCTTATCCAGCTAATTGGTCTCCGAGCACTCAGCGGGAGAGCACAGTTGCAGCTGAAACCTGTTGGTAACCCACATTCACAGCCTGGTGTTTTGAAGGATTTGGCAGCTGCTGTTCATAACATCTTACATGGCCTTGTGGACTTGCACAAACAATACTACACCCACTGGGATCTAAGATGGGAAAACTGTATTAAAGTAAATGTTCAGGGTGAATGGAAATGGGTGATTATAGACTTGGAAGCTGCTGGATGCGACAGAGAGGAATGGAAAGGTGATGGATTAAGGGCTTGGGATGAGAGAACGTTGGAAGATTGTAATGGAAAGAAAATATACACTAAGGCATCGGACATTTACCAAATTGGGAAGCTTATAGTGCAGTGCTTGGCTACGAATATTACATGTGGTGATGAAGAACAGGATTTGTATAGGTCGTTCAATGCCTTGGGAGAAAAGATGCAGCAGGAATGTCCAGCAGCAGCGATGATGCATGAGAGGAGGGAAGACTTTTTGGAGGGAGTTGAGAGATTGTGTGTCTGTATGTGTGTATGTGTGTTTGAAGATGAAGCTGACTTGGAGTATGAGCAGGGGGTGGAATTTGCAGACTGTGCACTCTGAGTTGCAAATTTCTTGTGTCAATTGATGCATATCAGTGGGTAACAAAAAACTTACTATGGCCTGCTTTTTCATTACAGTGCCTTCCACATACACTATGCAATTTCTACGAGGTTTTTATAGCTTTGGAAACACGTGAATTAAGTTAGGCAATGGTATAAACATGCATGAAGTAGGATAAATTAGGACATCATGATGGAAACATTTTCTCTTTTATTCCAATGACGAGAATTTCAAGGAACTAAGTATATGGGTGGTTTTCTATAATCTTTCATAGCTCCTTATTGACTTGGGCTCCATGTTGCTACGCATTATAGTGATGATTTTCCTTTTTATTGTGTTTTCATATGATTATCAATAATTTATCATTATTTGTGTCAATGTCAAATTTAATTTCAATTAATATAAATATCATGGACATGAAAACGCACATGGTAATTTGCCTTTTCATATTCATCTTGGTGGGTAAGGAAAGGGATGAAATAATCATAAGGATAAGAGATAGTTATTAAGAAATGAGTGAGGTAGTTCCAAGGATAAGAGGCAATTATTAAGAAGAAAATGAGGTAGTTAGGCTTGGAAATGAGATAATTATATTTGGAAATATTTTTTGAATTGTGCAGGGATGAGCATACAAAGGATTATGCAGAATTTTAGTGACAACAATTTGGAAGAATTGGTATATATGGGTGATTTTTTATAATTCTTTTGTAAGCTTTGTGTTGATTTTGCATAGAACTTCAGATGGTTGTCATTGAACAATTCCAGAAACATTTCTCAATATAATTATTTCATTTTCAAGCCTAACTATCTCATTTCCTTCCTAATCATTACCACATTCCTTTCCTAATATCTATCTATTGTCTTTATAACTATTTCACTCCTTTTCTTAACCACCAACATGGATATGAAAAGACAAATTAACATTTACCTTTTCATGCCTATGATATTTATATTAATTGAAGTTAAATTTGACATTGATATAAAATGATGAATTACTGATAATCAAATGGGAACACAATAAGAAGGAAAATTGTCACTGATAGTTTGATTGTGGAAGGACATTATTTCTCATTACAATTTCAATTGTATATTTCACTTCAACTAGTGTAGCTTGTGTCATTGGCTCAAGTGTAAATTGGTTATTCAACTACTTTTCATTCCAAAATCGTTTTTTAATTTAATTTAATCTCAAATGACAAAAACTACTCAAAATTCAATGTCTCTCACACCTTAGGTCTAAAAATTTCTAAACCACCTTCATTAAGTCCTACTCATGGAGAGCTTTCCAACATACCAAGAGTGCACCTAAATTCTCTTTTAATTTTAATTACTGATTTAAATTCATTTTCAGTGAAAAAAATGTTCAATATCTGATAATTTCTCCATTGTAGGACAAAACATTATGAAACCAACTTGATGTGTCATCACTCATTGGGGGCTCTCCAATAGTATCAAGAGCACAACAAGTGGTATTGTGGTTTGAGAGATCTCGATGTGATTTTGTACATATACCAAAACCAATATGCCAACCTACATTTCCTAACTAATCATCATCTAAGGCCTTTTGACTCCTTGAAGGAAGCATTAGTTCATCATCTAAGGCCTTTTGACTCCTTGAAAGAAGCGTTAGTTGATCATCTAATGCCTTTTTCTGACTCCTTGAAAGGAACGTTAGTTCATCATCTAAGACCTTTTGACTCCTTGAAGGAAGTGTTCTTGGGCAACACCCCTACTGTTGTTTACTGTTTGCAAACTTTGCATGATTCTTCTTCTTCTTGGTTTGTCCAATTTCATGAAAGTAAAAACACACTATGAAATACTATGAAACAGGAATAAAACACTATGAAGGACCCCAGGGAATTTTTTTTCATCACATCATATTTCCGAGTGTTGATCATTCTAGAATAGAATTATCAGTAGCAAACAAGCTCACTGGAGCTCCCTGCATCTGGGAGTTCATATTAAACTGATTGAATTCTATAATTTGACAGAGAGTCTTGATACTTCCATGATCATCAGCCTACTTTTTAGACAGATGTCAAAAGAGGAGATGTTGCTAGCTGCTCACCTGCACTGAGTCTGGAGAAGAGGACCATCCAAAGAATACTTCCATTTTGTGTTGCTGTGCTTTTCCACTGGATGGGAGGGTTCTTCAAAGAATGAGACTAAATAATCAGGAGAAGATCTGGCTAGGATAAATCACTAAGCTCAAAATGGGTGATTGAAGCAAATGGCTAGAATGCTAACTCTCTCTCATAAAAACACCTGTCACTGTTGAAACTAGTGGAGATGCTTCCCACAAAGATCCTCAAGTTGGTTATCATTTTCTCCTGTTCTCTACAAAGGATTTGACTTTGTTACAGGATCAACCATAAAATCAGCTGATAGGATCCCTGAACTAATTGGCAGCACATTCTCAATAAACACCTGTTTTTCATCACAACACTAATTGTTTCATGAGTCTCATTATAACCAATATGAACAACTGCCATCATTACAAAGCAATTCACAGGCTGTTTCAAATGTGAGATATCAACATTTTGCTCATGGTTAAATTATCTTGTACTACATGCAGAGAAGCTTACCCTAACATATGCAGGATGCTTGCTGAAACTGTCCAGTGCCTCTTCTGCACCCATGAGATCCTTTATCTCAGAAACAACTTCAACTCAAATTTCATGACCTTTCTTGCATAAAAAGTACTGCACAAGCTTCAGCACAAACTGAACAAGCCTTCCTCAGAGTTTAATGAGCCCAATTAGAAAAAAGGATCCTATCTAACACAAAAATCAGAATATTGATCTGCCAAAGGCTTCAAAAGTTGCAATAGTTTTAGCTTGAACAAACCTGATGGTAGCCGTGCTATCATGGCATGTGTGTAGCCATTACTGCGCTCAGAAAAATTGGCCCCTGTACCACACCAAATAGTCAGAGTGATCAGTTGCATCTAAACAGAGCTCCACATGTACAGGCATTGATCATTAGAGTAAAAGCAGAGGTGCACTATAGGCCATTTTGCATATCAAGCCAGATATGGATCACAGATTAGGCAAGAATTATATCCAGATGAATGAAAGCAGTTTCTCTTCACCTGCAGTAAGTTGGACAAGAATTGATGATTCAAGCTGATCCGGCAAGTTGTTAAAAGCTTCTAACATTCTACTGACACCTGCTTGGCTGGTGCCTTCCCGCACCTTAATAAAGACCACATGCTCGATTCCTTGTTGAAAGTCCTGCCATCCCCACCTTCCATCACTTCTCGGCTTCTTCCACTTTCTGCCTCTCCCCAGTATAAGAGATACTTCATCAAAACTCCATCAAAATTGCTGAAAGCATATAAACATCAGTGGCTTAAAAAATTTCCCAGCAGGTTGAGGAGCTGATATAGTGGTGAGCAGCATCATAAGATGTGCTTGAGAAGCTCATAAAGACTTACATCACCACGCCTGAAGATTGTTTCAATTGCATCTTCCACTTCTGCTTCAAAGTCTGCAATTATCAATCCCTGCAGATCCCCCCACATGTGCATGTCCCTTAGTAACATTTTCTCTGGTCAAGTCAGAACTCAACTGCTTTAGCTTATGGCCAGTGTACAAATGTTTGTAGGGTTCAAAACAGTTGAAGCCACTACTGAAAATCCAAAAAGATGAAATGCATGGCTAGGTTAAATCTGTACAACAGCCCATCAAGAGAAAGAACAATTCTGATTACATACATTATAGTAAGGAATGATGAGCTCTTCAGCAACTTTCAACCGCGCGGGATGCTGCATATACTGCTCCAAAGTTTCCTTGGATGGAAATCGCTCATAAAGTGCATGTGTCACACCTTCTGGTGTCCTTCCTACCACTCGACCTGCAAAGAATTTTGTCATGCAGAGGACCCATCATTGGCAGCAACAAGGTTTTCTTTTCTTTTCTGGTTTAAGGCTTGTGTGTTTCATTGCCCTCTGTTGTTTCAGTTCCAGGGTTTAAGAATAAAAATGATGAATTTCAGGGATGCAGCAAAAGCTCCAAGTACCTTTGACAATCACAATAATGTGCAGAGACAGACTCTGTCTCTAGTTGAAACAATAACATGCACTTTGATTTCAAGAAAAATGAAGGGTTGCTTTCAGAAACCTGCACCTACCTAAAGAAATGGCAAGAATGCCTCGGAAGCGGTACTGCAGTGTGAAGAGATGATCAAGCATGTCTTTTTCTTGCTCATCAGTAAAATCCTCCTTCATTTGGAAGAGCACAACATGCTCCACTACCTTCCTGCATTAACCCATCCATCATCATCCCCTTTTCTTATACTTGTGAGACAGAATTCAAGCACCACCCAAGTTCTAGTTTTTCCCCATGATTCCCATTTTTCTCTTCTCATCCTTGTCTGAAAATCTCTTGACCAAATTGGGTCCACTACTATTTACACATGGAACAACCATCCACAACCTCAAAACTTTATTGGATTCAATCCAGATGATGACCTAAGAGGCATATCACATACACACAGGAAGAAAGAAGAGAGAATTTTTTTGCCTACCCTTTCTTTCCCAGAAGCAAGCAAGCACATAGCACTACCCTATTATTGAGTTGCATCAAGGAGAGGAAGAAGAAGAAAGGCTGTGCAAGGATACCTCGTACCAGTGGGCCTGGCAGAAGATTGAGCGCCATTTATGGAGGAGCGATCTGCTGCAACTGTGACATTTGTGAATCTTCTTGGCGTAGTATTATCATCATCCCACTGCTGATGGCAACGGTGAATTCTGTTCTCATATCTTCTCGAAATCCCTGAGTAAGTAGTACATGCATCTCTCATCAACACCGGATTCAAAGCTCAGAGCAGAAAACACACAGAAACGCAGAAATTCCAAGCCCAAATCTACTGCACGGTCGATGCAAGAAACAAGAGACAGAAACCACGATGCAACGAATGCGACACTAGTCTGACAAGGATTTCCGGACACAAAAAGAAAAGAAAAGAACAAAGAAGGAAACAGAAAAAAACAACAACTCACGCCCGGCAGGCCGAGAAGGAAGCGAAACTTACCAGAAATGGAGGAGAAATTGAGAGAGCGGAAGTCAAGGAAGTGAGAGCAGCAGGAAGAAGGTACAGCAGGGGCAGCAGCAGCAGCAGCGACGGAAGAAGAAGAAGAAGAATGGCGAAGCGGAGTTGTGGCAGTAGTAGCACAGAAGCAGAAGAAAGGGAGCGAGAAGAGCGTCATCTTGGTTTTGTGGTATCGAGCTCCTCCGCCATAGCTGCCGTTTGGTTTCCTTTCTTCCCTCCTCTCAAATCCCACCCCCTCTTCCGCTCCCTTTCTTTTTGTTTGTTGCTACCCCCAGGCTGCTTATCTCGACACGTGTTGCCTAGATAAGACAGCCCTACGCTTTCCTTTTTTCTTTTGTTATTCTCCAGCTCCCTCCTCATCCCGGCCTAGTCTACGACCGACGATCCCGCCGCCTCTCTCTCTATCTCGATTTCTCCATCCTTTCTCTTGACTATTCATCACGCAATTTGCTGCTCCGCGCTTCTCAATTCAATTGTGACATCGCCAAAACTCCTGGTAAGAACTCGACCTTCACATCAATCCTGCTTCTTCTTCTTCTTCTTCATCTTCTTTGTTTTCGCACTTATACCTGAATTTGTGGCATCGTCAATTCGAGTTTCTTCTGATATTCTTCCTCCAGTCAGCGATCATTTGTTTTTCTCCTTTCTACACTAGATTTCCGAGACATCGATTCTAGCTAGCTTTCTGATGTTCTTCCTCCAGTCAGAATTTTTTTCCTTCGCACTTAGAGACTATCTAGAAGGTTGCGACGACATCAATTCGAGAGCCTCTCATGTTTCTCTGAGACATCGATTTTGAGCTTCTCAGATTTCCAGCCAGAGATTTGTTTTTCGCAGTTCGAATTAGAAATCGCCACGTCAATTGGAGCGAGCTTTCTGATGTTCCATCGGCGATTTGTTTTCGCGGTTCTTTGCTAAAATTGCGGAATTCGAGCGAGCTTTCTCATACGATTCCTGTTTTTTGCACTTGTAACAAAGTTCTTAGTTGCGAGATGTATCGATTCGAGCGACGGTTTCTGACATGATTCCTGTTGTTGTAGTTGTGACAAAGTTCTTATTTGCGACCTCAATTCGAGCGAGCTTTCTGATGCTAATATTACTCCAGCCAGCAGCGATTTCGTTTCTCGCAATTGTAAACGACATTTGCGAAAGCCATTCCAACGATCGAGCTTTCTGATCACAGCGGTAATTCTTCCTCCACCTGCGAGCAATTTGATTTTCGCAATTTTCTAACTAGATTTGCGAAATCGATTCGACCGAGCTTTCTGATAGCTATTCCTCCAGAGTCCAGCCAGAAATGTTTTGTTTTCGCAATTCCAAACGAAATTTTCGCAACATCAATTCGATCAAGAGCTTTGTGATATTTCCAGCCGGCAGTTTGCTTTCGAGATTTCTAACTAAATTTGCGACAGCATTTTGAGCGAGGTTTTCTTTTCTGAATCCTGATATCATTCCTCCAGCCAGCAATATTTGTTTTCCGCAATTCTAAACGAAGGTTGCGAAACCAATTTCGATCGAGAGCTTTCTGATATTTCCAGCCATCACATTGTGTTTTTTTGGCGGTTGTAACAAGATTTGCGACATCGCAATTCGAGCGAGAGCTTTCTGATTGTATTCCTCCAGCAAGCAATTTTTTGTTTTTGGTTGCAGTTCTCAAAAAAATTGCGACATGAATTCGAGCGAGCATCCTGATACAATAAGTACTTTGTTTTCGAGGTTCTAACAAAACTTGCAACATGAATTCGAGCGAGCTTTCTGGTATACTTCCTCTAGCCAGCACTTCGTTTCTTGCAGTTGTTACCAAAAAAATTGCGACATGAATTCGAGCGAGCTTTCTGATATAATTCCTTCAGCCACCAATTTGTTTTTGCAGTTTCTAACAACACTTGCAACAGCAATTCGGGCGAGAGCTTTCTGATATAATAATTCCTTCAGCAAGCAAATTTGTTTTTGCAGTTTCTAACAAGACATGCAACAGCGATTGGAGCGAGCTTTGTGATATAATTCCACCTCCGGCCACCAATTTTTTTCGCCAAAACGAAATTCGAAACAGCAATACGATCGAGAGCTTTCGGATATAATTCCAGCCAGCACTTTGTTTTCGCAATTTTCTAACTAAGATTTGCGACATCAATTCGAGGTGAGCTTTTCTGATATTCGTGCTTTTCACGATTTTGCAAAACTCTGTTTTTGTGTTGAAGAACAATTAAGCACAAAACAACAACAATAACTCAATTTTGTTCTGTCCCAACTGATTTATTATCTATCAAATACCTAATCATCGATATTAGAAAGAATCATAAATGTTTTTCTATTATTATTATAATTATCATTATAATTCTCTTGCTTTGATTTTGAATATGATTTGAAAAATAATAATAAGTTGAATTTGTGAATACACAAGGTTTTCACAATTAAAAGAGAAAATGAGTTTCTTATTGAATTGTTTGGCAGACAAGCCTTCAACATTAAGCCTTTCACCCTAAATTATTTGTTCACCTTCATCATGTCTTGTACCAAGTTTGCCATTTTTCTTTGATTGAATCATGAGTTTGGGGGGATGGTGGTGGGGGGAGTAGGGATACTTTAGGAAACGTGTTTTCCCTATTGTTGTTTAACTTTCCTTCATCAAGGTTGTTTGTAATTCTATTAAGCAAAATGTGTAAGGTAGGAGGAATTGAGAGACACAGAGAAAAAGCATGGCATGTTTGGAGTTTTGGGGGTTTAGGGTTTGCATGATTTTCTGTGACTAAGAAGATATGGGTATAGTTTTGGTTGTGTTTGGAAATGGGATTTTGACCAAATGCTTCAATTGGGTTTGTAAGGATGACACTTTTCTGTTGTTCAAAGTATCAGCACAATTTGTGCCAAAGGGAAGAAGAAATTGGTATCAAATAAAAAAGCTTTTCATAGTTTGCGGTTGGGGGAGCAATGTGCTAGGGTAAAGCCTTCAGCCAAGGGCTTTACTGAGTATAAAGACATTGATTTTTGAGTCATTATTTTTTCTCACTGTTTTTTACAGGTATTATGGGGAAAAAGAACGAAATTTTTTTGTGGGGTGTTTTGAAAAACAGAATGCCTGTCACAGTGGGCATTTTTTTTTTGGTTGAAATCTTGGTAAACACTGAAAGAATGCTAAATGCTTTGGAAAGTGGTCTATAATTACACTTGAAAAATTGGTGCAAGCTTTGTGTAGAAGTGGTGATTATTTGTTTCAAGTATAAAGGAGTGTAATAGGTCAAATACAAAGCTAAGCTTAAGAACCCGTGGCTCTGTGTTGCTTTGATTCCAGTGGCAAGACAAAAAAATTAACATATGGAAACTTCAACCCAAATCAAATTCATTCATAGAATTTTCAAAGAAAATTTGCATGCAGACTCAAAACACATTCAACAAGCAGGATATAGAATGCAAAAATAATTAATAAATCAAACAAAGTAAAGGAAAAATAAAAATGCATCCTCCAAAAAGAATGTCAATGTGATGAGTTAGGATAATGAACAAGGTATAAGCATGAATGACTAAAGATTTCAAAGAAGTGAATTTCAAAGAGAGTGTTGAGATAAGTATGAGGCATTTCCAGAGAGACCCATTTTAAGAATTTTGTTTTGAGACTGGTTCCTCCCTCATCCCCCATATTAACCTGCATTTTTGTGTAAGCAGCAATGAAGGCGATACTCACTGTCACAGCATCACATCAAGAGGCACACAGGTAGCCAAGAAGATCAGGCATGAAGGTACAGAGTATGATAGTTATCAGATTTTTTAAAAAGAACAGCTGGATATATTTGTAGAAACAAAGTTCACAGGTAAATGTTGCAAGAACCCTGTCATAATATTTATTGATGAAGGAAGATAATATGTTTGTTTTGTTTCTCACTTTGAGATCTCTCAGACCACAGTGTCTCTTGCCACAGCCTTTGTATCAATGAAAAGCCTTCAATGAGTAGGGGTGCACTAAGTTGGTTTTGGAATGTTTTGACTTACAATAGAGAGGTTATTGAATATTAATCAATACTTCTACTAAAAATTCATTTAAATCAAAACATAATTTATAGGGTGGCCATGTTCTTGGTATTGTTGGAACACTCTCAGTGAGTAGGATTCAAGGAACGTGATGCGGAATTCTCTTGGCTTAAGGTGCATGAGATATTGAATTTTAAGTAATTTTTTCATTGAAAATTTAATTAAACTACCCAAAAAAAGTTTTTGAATAGAAAAATAAGTTGGGTAATGAGTTCACACTTGAGCCAATGGTACATGCTACACTAATAACTATTACACATTGAAGTTTTTCGTTCACTCAACATAACTAAGAAAACAAATTCACACCACCATAAATCCAGCAATTTTTTGTGCACACCTACTACACTCAAGCATATACAATACCCTCTGTCTATTAATACACTAATACTATAACCCTTGTCTATATACAGACAGGGTCAAAAAATGTAGATCAAAGAGTGACAACTTTGGGTTTCTCTTAAAAAATTTCAGAATCAAAAAATGTTGGATTTTGGGTTCTCCAAAAAGACCCAAAGACTCGGTAGTTTTCATGAAATAACCAGCAAAGACCCAGCAGTTCTAGAAAAGGTTCTTTGACCAGTAGATTTTTATTTTTTTTGTGGGAAAACTGCATTTACATATCATACTTGGTTCTCAGATTTTTGAGAAATGTGGTTGTATTGATATGTGATTTATATTGATTTTGTGGTTATCCAAAAAATCAAATAACCAGTTCAGATTGATTTTTGGGAGCTGTGGTTACACATCTTTGAGAACCACCGGTTATCATGGAAAAACTCTGACATCAGTCCTGACACCTTCTTCTTAACATTCTTCACCAGAATGCAGTTACACTTCTTGCAACTGCTGCAGTTGAATAATCTGCTCATGAGCATGCCTGCCTCCTTCAACAATACCTCCAACACTTGCACACATGCATACAAACAACCAATGAAAGTGATAAGGTTTGGCACCACTACAGATGCCAATTGCATCTGTTGAAGTAGTTTCTCCAATGCTGCGTTCTTCTTCAGCTCTTGCCAACATATCACAAAAAAATTTGTCATAGAAGCATGGCATTCCAAGAGATCACATCAAGTGAAGGCAATTTCTTGAACAACCCACCACCCACATCTTCGAGTATCATATTCTTCCAGATTTTAGCTCCATACATGTCAACAAGGCTACTACAGCCTAGCTGCCTGCAAAGATTCTACATGTTGTGCAACTGCATTTGAATGATCTGTTCATGAACATGCCTGCCCTCTTCAAGTGCTACTACACTGATCACACATCTATTCCAGACCTCCGACGTCCCACCCAGCCACATATTTTGATACGCCACAGGCCTGACTGCAGCACACCTTCTTCCCATTGAAATTTTGTTGACATAGTAGTTCAGATGCCTTTCACATGTCCTGATATATATCATGGCTTTGCCAAGAGATTATTGACAATATTGCGGGAGTTGCATTTTGTTGAACACTCTTCAAGTATCCTTCTTGCTCTTGCATTTGGATGGATGTCAATAAGACCATAATTCCTGCACCCTCAAAGACATTGGATTTGCAACCACTTTGAATGATTGTCTGTCCAGGACCACATGACTGAACCATTGAAATTGGGTTGTTCCACTTCTTCTCCTCTATTGGGAGTTGTCTTGTTGACATGTATGCCAAGTGCAAGAGAATGGAAAGATGCTTGAAGGTTGTTCAACAAGCTGCCCTTTTGTGATGTGGTCTCTTGAACCATCCATGCATGATTATGCGACATGAAAATGTGGGAAGAGAGCAAATGACATTGGAACTTCATTATAACATAATTTGCAAAAGGAGAAGGTGCAACGGAGCAAAAGTCTTGTCACTTTGTGGAGGGTCCTGAATTTCATGTTGAGTATGTTGGTGTAGTGGCAGTTGAGGAGGGGAGGCAAGCTCATGAACAAATCATTCAAAACAGTTGTGAGTGTGATATCTTTATCGAAAAAACAAGTCTTGTTGAAAATTATGGGCGAGCATGGAGGAGAGGATACTATATGCATTTGGAGAATGTTTCAAGAAAATTGTGGTCGTTGAACAATGTTACTTTTCCAGTTGCTGTAAATTTCAAGAGGATTTGCAACTAGATCAAATCATTCTATGCATGAATTTGAGATCACTGCAAATAGATTGTTCAAGAAATTTATGTAGCATGTGTTTACATGGGTGGTGTGTTATTGAAGCTCTTGTGCATCACAAAGTAAATAAAGATTGCATTGTAGTAGTTTGCTTCATTGAAGTTGTTCTGAACAGACTGGATTTTGGTTTTCCAACTCAAACTATCACTATTTAAGAAAATCTTCTTCAATGGTTTTCAAGTTTCAACCCAAAATGAGATTTCCCCCCGCCTCAAGATGTCCTTAAGATTGCATGTAAATGTTGTGTTACATTTGGAATGTTTCCTTAAACCAATTTGGATTTAAAAGTTGGTCTAAATGGTGGAATGTGCAGCAATGAATTTTGTTTTCTTGATGCTGGCCAAAGTTTTGTTTCATACATTACCATAACGCGGTTGAAGGTTGGTGATCTTTTATGCTTGTCTTTTTTATTTGGGCCTACCTAAAATACTGATCTCTCAAAGAAAGACAATTAAAATTTTGGTTTCCAATTGATGAATTGCACAATTTTATAAGCCACTAAAACAGTCACATTGAAAACACATTGGTTGCTCTAGGGTTATAAAGCTTATATATAGGATATTAAGGAATAGAGAAGGATGTTTTTCAAACAAATTTAGTAACCAAAATAAGGGTGGAGATGAGAGAGTAGGGGGGTGTCATCAGTGCATATTTGTATTTCAATATTGAATGTGCTCAAGAGATTTTCACCATTTTCATGGGATTTCATCTATATTTTGAAAGTCTAAGTAGAACGCTCTATGTTATGATTTGACACTAGGTGCATCAAAAAGGATATTGTTTAGGAACATTATGTGAGAGAACATTAACATCGTCCACCCTATTATTACATAATTTTTTAATATGCATATATTTAAGTCATTTTGAACTTCATTTAAATATTATGTTTAAATCAAATTTTTATACAATATTTTTTTTTGAATTTTTAGTTTTAGTTGAAATCATTTGATATTTAAGTGTTGTTCACCCCAATGCCATAATGCTTAGAAGTAACATGCTTTTCAATATATCTACTCCAACACAACTTAACATCTCTTCTCTTGCTATCACATTGTTTTCTTCTTATTTAGAGTGTAAACCAATGTTCCTTACTCCCTACATAATGACATGTATTCCCACCATAATAATTTACTGAAGTCTATTGTACACATGTTTTTTTTTTAAAATTTTAATACTTGAAATTTATTTTATTTTAATTTATTATATTTCAAATTGAAAATAGGATATCTATATAATCATTTGCATAACTAGAACTCATTTATCAAAAGATGGCTTTCAATGTTATGAAATTGCACAACTTTATTCCAAGAAGGGGGAGGGGGTGGAGGAAATAAGGGGACAAAAATTTGGGAAAGAAGAAAATGGTCTCAAGCTCAACACTAAGTTTAAGATCTTCACGATTCATAATTAAACTAGAATTCATCCTTTAGTAACCTATAGCATAGAAGATGTCTAAAGTAGTAATTTGGGGACAAGTCTCTAGTAGTAGAAGTCAAGAGGTAGTTAGCCTCATTGATATTGCTCAATTTTGAGTTCTAAGTAGGTAGCTAGGTTGGTACAATAGCTAGGCTACCTATGTAGGTTTCTAAAAAATCTTCAAAATTATATGGTGAAATAATATTATTTCATCAACATGTGTTACAATGACTAAGGATTTGACCCTTTAACATGGAGGTGAGGGGTTCAAATTCTCATACTTACAACCTTGACACAAATAAGCCAAATAAGCTGTCTATCTTAGCCTAGGTTGCTTAGGCTAGGACTAATTAAACTGCCTAAACTAAGATAGTAGGTAGTTATTTAAGTATCAAGTAGGTAAGGTAGGCTAATACCTAGGTATAGGCGACTATGCTAGCTAATTGGGCTAGGTGGGTATTTGCAAGCTAAAATGTCCATAAATGAATTTCATAATGTTTTTTTTCCACCCTTTTGGTTGAAAAATCAAATTTTATGTCTTAGTAGGACTTGAACCTACAATATCACTATTATGAGTGGTGCATTTGAACCAATTAAACTATAAGCCCTTCATTTGATATGCTCATAAGAAGGGGACTCATATTCATGATTTTGATATGATTTAGTGTGATTCAATCTTGGAATTATTTGAAACCTAATCTTTTATACATTAAATGGAAGACTTTTTAACACATACAAGTTACAACTTGTAGTGTCACAATTAATATACCTTGTAAAATGGAGAATGATCATAATTGTAATTTGTAATGAAATGGTGAAATCTTCTTTCCAAACTTCATGAATGTAGTCAATAATTTCTAAACAATTTCAACATGGCACATATAATTTTATGGGCTTTTAAATTACAAAAAAATGAAGGAAAATGGCAAAGTCCTTTATGACAAGAATGTTGTATAACTTTTATAAAAAATTTCACAAACAATTATCTTATGATGCATTGATGGGTTTTCAGAAATTATTATTTGGAAAAATCAATTATTATATAATTATCTTTACAAATCCACAACTTTGCATTTTTGGCTTGTGAAAAATATTATTTAAATGGATTTAAAAATTTTCCAAAATTGGTCCACCATATCTTGTAAACATCCAAGTAGTTAGGATACATATGTCCTCCATGACAACATTTGTATTATTATAATCATGGAAGATAATGTCACTAATGGCATTTGCAATTACAATCATGGAAATGTTTAGTGGTAAAAACAATGTATTTGGTATGACTACACAATCATGCAATAAAATATGTCATTTAAACATATTTGTTGTGTTGCCTTTAAAGTTATGAAACTACTTGATGTAGCATTGGCTTGGGTCAACACATTTGGATGGATGGGATTGACAATGATGTGATGCATCCCTAACTTTGTTAAGTGATATTTGGGTTAGAAAAATTGTACCAATTCTCAATATTGCAATGGAATGCAAACCCATGGCATGCTCCTTAACTCCATTAAAAAAAAAGGTGTGGGAATTTTGGGATGGGATTAGGATGAGCTGATCAAAATGTGTTCAAGGTGAAATCAATTTGCATAAATCAAGAATGAGGACAATGAGTGCAAATGGGAACCAAATCAACACATGCATTAAGTCATGAGAAACTGACACTTGAATACATTCACAAAAAACAACACCCAATTTTTTAGTTTGTTTGAAACTAATGGGATAGTTATCAAAATGATGTGGCAACATTGAATTGGTTTTTTTTTCAAAAATATTATTTTTAGAATCATGGAATGGACATAAAATTATTATGAACCTTAAAAGTGTTGCATTACATTATTATGTAATGATATTAAAACAAATCCCCAAAAACATGTCATTCATGTCATTTTCAAATCATTACAAATCCTTTTAGAATTCCATTAAGTAGAAAAAACATTAATTACATTGTTTTAAAAATCTTTTTGGATATTTTATATTCATTAGATTCATCTCAAACTTACCCAAATGTTCCATAATATATTCGAAATACTTTTGTATATATACATCAAACATTTTCAAGATAAATTATATTTTCCATTTAGAAAAATGTAAAATTAAACAATGGATAAACATTATGTGAGTCCTAATACCACAAACTTACCCACTCACATGACTCATTGCCTAGAATTGGGAAGAATTACAACTTTATTCCCTATATATTCCTCTTTATAATATGCATGTAAACCAATACATGGAAAGTTTGGTGTAAATTCCTAAAAATTTGGAAATTGTCAAAATTGTGAATTTCACTATCCTATGAGTTCATAACATTTTCATATGGACTATGTTTCAAGAGCATTAAAAAAGTAATTTTTAGTTTAAGAAAATAAAAATCAACAACATATCAAGCTTTCAAATCAATTATTCTTCAAACATATTAGTGTTTGAAATTGAATTGCTAATTTGATTCCCGACCATTCAATTGGCCATAGCTTTTGTTTCAAATCTCCAATTGAAAATGCAATCCAATTTTGGATACATAATATTCAATAAGTTTGTAACAATTTCAAGATGACCCATTTGACAAGGTTCAATCCCCTTGTTCCAAAATTTCAAGACATTTTGAAATTCTTAATTCCTAAATTGGGAATCCCCTTGGGAATGTTTGAACTCACTACCTTGCACTTTTTCACATTTATGGAAATGTGTTTGAGTTTGAGGACATCCTTCCAAATCATTGCACTGGTTATGATTGGTTTTGGTTGCAAATCCAAGGCTAGGTTTGTGACATGTTCTTGACAAAGGTGTGAAAACCATCTTTTAAGAGAGGACAAAATCAACACTATAAGTCTAATATGAGGGAAAACAAAATTTACATGTAATTGCTCCCCAACAACGTGGAAAATCAACTTGAACAACATCATGCACCCCTATGTGTTCATTACCATGAACGTTTTGTAATAGATAAGTATCCAATGGATTGAGTGCACACGCAATGGAAATTCATTATATAAGGATTCCATTACATTCTAGATTGGGTTTGTAGGGCAATGGAAAAGATTGTTGACAATAAGTGGAACATTGGTAAGGTATCTTGTATGTGAACTATGCTTAAACATGAAATGATGCATGTTCGATGAACATTAGATATCCCATATGAAAGAATGTTTTGGAAAAGGTGTGATCTTGTAAACATTTTAAAATATTAAAGTCCTAAAAACATTCTATTTGTTTCTTAATGGGTTGTTCAAAAAAGGAAAAATAACACAAGCCACTTGGGGCATGAGGTCATAAGATTTACTTGTGTTGTTAAGGTGGTGGCAACAACTCCCATTGCCCTTTTATTTGCTATTAGAAAGGAAGGGTAGTAAAATTGATGCATCCTTAAGCCTCCAACAAGAAAGGAAGGTGGTGAATCAAAAAATCAAAGGCCACATATGAAACAACCATTGTCCAGCCCCTTTAAAATGTTGTTAGGGTGGTGATAACAATTATAAGAATGAGACCAATGCCCTTTATAAAGATAGGGGGACAAGTTTGTGACAAGTTAAATCCCTTTTAAATTGTTAAATAACCTTGGATAGAAGTATGCATCAAAGTAAGTATGCTTAAAACCTTAAGTTAAAATCCCAAAAGTTACCTACATGTCACCCAACATATGGAACAAATCAACATGTTTGAGGTATTTTATTGAGTGTAGGCATGCTAAAGTGGACATAAAATGTGTGTTCCTTCTTTTATTATGTATCATGCATATAACAATAGAAAGTAAAATCAAAATGGATGAAGGTATAATAAAAAACATTCATGCCTGTTATTGAACATATAATAATTTACTATCTTGTTTTTTATCATTCACATGTAAAAAGATTAAATGCATAGTGAACAATTTTGTGGTAAATTTTGTTGCTATTTATGTCAAACCTTAACAATGTAAAAGTTGTCCAATTTGTTGTGCTTTCATTGTAATAAAGATCCTCAATATTAATTGTGTTAAATTGGGTGGTTTAAGTATTCAAAAATTGTGAAAACCAAGGAAAGAGGACTTAAAAATGCAAATGTTATCAACATTAATGGTGAAAAATAAACATGAAACAAAACATGTCACAATAGATAAAATAAGAGCTTTGAAATAGGCTAGGGCATGTGAAGGCACCAAAAGGGTCACTTTGATGAATACCCATGGTCAAAGGAATGATAATGACCTCAACTTGCAAATTATGGTGATTATAGTATAAATGAGTTTTTAATGCAAAAAAAGTGTGAATAAAAGGAATGAATTGAATAATGTCACCTTCAACAACATTGACAGAATTCCTAAAACATCACACTAAATTGTGACACCAAGTTGAATGCATTAGCAACATTTATTTGTAAAACAACCATTCAAGATGAAAATCAATTAAGGTCCATTGGATGCCATGAGCGAACACAATGTAGTATGATGAATATGTCCTTGTGCAATGCAGGAGAAAAATTAGGATAATTACGAAAAATCACTTGCAAATTTCTTGGGATGCAAATAATCACCATACCAAATGGACCATTAACTAATAGGTGGATCCAAGCATGTTAAAATATGCTAGCCCAATGTACTTATATTTAAATGAAGTAAACATAAATGAAGTCTTAAATATAGAACTTATGAATGCTATATTTGAATAATCAATAAGAGGAAATTCTTTGTCTTCATTACATAATCTTGAAAATTCACATATCTTAATATGGATTTAAATGCTTTTAAAAAGATGAAAGTATAAAAAAGTAAATGTTCACTTTTTGCAAAATAAGGTTTAAGGTGAAGTATGAATGAGTGGTACCACAAGGAACGTCACACTTTCATTTTTCAAAACCCCATCAAACTTTGGATACATTAACTAGGTTTTATAATTTTGTAAAAATATTTTGAATTTTGATGTTCCTATTCATAATATTCACACAAAGTTTTAGGGATGTCATTGTAGTTATTGTCCTTAAGCTTTTTGGTTAAGAACACTTTTTAAAAAAGGTTTGGGATTTTTTTTTGTTGTGGATTAAAATTTTAAGATATTCTAGATGGTAGTTTATTTGATATTTTTATTGGGTAATTATTTGAATAGGTATAATTTAGTTATGAATTTTCAAAGTTTAAAAACTTGATTCCTAAAAGGGCCATATCAATAAGGAATACAAATTTGTACCACTTTTCACCTTTTAAAAATTGCAATGGAGACTTCAAGCCATATACTTTGACATGCAATAAATAAAAATGAGAAAAACATAATTTATAATTATTATTAAAAAAAAAGACCCAAAAATATTATTTGGCCAATTTTTTTTCTTTGAATGTTTCTTGAAGTGGTTCCTAGGGGGTCTACCCAGTCATGCTTTCACCTTTCAAGTAGATGAAAAAAAAGATTTTAGTTGGATTTTTGATATTTTCAAATTAACAAAGCCCTAATATGTAGTAATAGCTTTTTACTTTTTCATATTATAATCATAACGGATGAAAGTTTTAATATAAAAATATGTTAAACATCTTGAAAAACTAAACAATTCAAAACATAATTTTCTTACATTAGATTCTTCAAACTTTATGTTTAACTTACCATAAACTCAATGCAGGGGCCTAATGAAACTTTAAAATATTTTGAATCTATTTTTTATGCTTATATAAAAAAGTATCTTGAAACTAAATTTCATTTGGGACTCATTTTTTGGCATATTTTAGCATGCTTGGACCCAGGTGGGGTAAGTCATTGAACCAACTTTGATGACTTGAAAGAAAGCTCCAAAAATGATTAGGTCCATAATTTTTCGGGCGAAAAAAAAAAAAAAAAAAAACAATTTGATAATTAAATAAAGGCTTTAAAAAATAAAAATGTAATAAAAAAAATGGGTGAAGGGGAGGGGTTG
>Ga0116227_10003994_pt1 | contig 32322 bp, 32 predicted proteins | sample S1TSphgellanicum_FD_89693 | JGI IMG/M metagenome (GOLD analysis project Ga0116227, IMG submission 89693) | Host-associated microbial communities from peat moss isolated from Minnesota, USA - S1T2_Fb - Sphagnum magellanicum MG | ecosystem: Host-associated > Plants > Peat moss > Unclassified... | reverse complement strand
TTCGAGCTGCCGCCCAGCGCCCGGCTGCCGGAGCTGCCGCCGGTGCCCAGCCTGGTGCCGTCCACCGTGCTGGCCCAGCGGCCGGACATCGCGGCGGCGCGGGCCCGCCAGGTGGCGGCCTATGCGCAGATCGGCATTGCCGACGCGGCCTTCTTCCCGTCGTTGAGCCTGTCGGCCAGCGGCGGCTACCGTGGCGCGTCCTGGTCCAACCTCGTGTCGGCGCCCAACCTGCTGTGGTCCATCGGCGCGGCGGTGGCCGCACCCATCCTGGACGGCGGCCAGCGCCGGCTCGCCAGCGACCAGGCGCGCGCGTCGGCCGACGTGGCGACGGCCAACTACCGCCAGGCGGTGCTGACGGCCTTCCAGGAGGTCGAGGACAACCTCGTGCTGCTGGCCGAGTCCGGCGTCTCGCTGGCGCTGCAGCGCGACGCCTACGAGGCCGCCCAGCAGAACCTGGACATCGTCATGGCGCAGTACCGTGCCGGCACGGTCAGCTACCTGAACGTCAGCACGGCGCAGACCGCGCTGCTGTCGGCCGAGGCCAACGTGATCTCGTCGCGCAACCGCCAGCTCGCAGCGGCCAGCCTGCTGCTGAAGAACCTGGGCGGGCGGCTGCCCCCGGCCGGCACGCCATGAAAAAGGGCTCCTTGCGGAGCCCTTCGTCGTCGGCTTGAAGCCAGCGGAAGAATTACTTCTTCTTCTTCTTCTTGCCGTCGTCGGCCACCGGGGCGGCAACGACGATGACTTCTTCGGCAGCAGGCGCCACCGGCGTCGCGATGACGGGGTTGGGCTTGCCGTGCGTGACGACCTTGACGCCTGCAGGCAGCTTGATGTCGTTGACGTGCAGCGAGTGACCGGCGGTCAGGCCGGACAGGTCCACCTCGATGAACTCGGGCAGCTGCTGGGCCAGGCAGGTGATTTCCAGCTCGGTGATGACGTGGTTGACCGTGTTCTTGTCGGTCTTCACGGCCACGGAGTTCTCTTCACCGACAAAGTGCAGCGGCACCTTCTTCGTGATCTTGGTGGTGCCGTCCACGCGCTGGAAGTCGATGTGCTGGACTTGCGGCTTGTAGGGGTGCATCTGGAAGTCACGCAGCAGAACCTGCGTCACGGCGCCGTTCAGCTCCATGTCCAGCAGGGAGCTGTGGAAGGCTTCCTTCTTGAGGGCGTGGTACAGCGCGTTGTGATCGACTTCGATCAGTGCGGGCTCACCAGCGCCATAAACGATACCGGGCACCTTGCCGGCAACTCGCAGGCGGCGGCTCGCTCCGGTCCCCTGCAGCTTGCGCTCAAAAGCGACGAACTTCATGGTTTTCTCCAAAAAGAGAAACGGCACCCGCGACCAGGCGCCGTTGGAAATGCGGTCTTGCGACCGCGGCGGAATCCGGATCAGAAGTTGTTGTTCTGTTCCGAAAAGAGGGAGGTGACCGACTCGCCGTCGGAAATGCGGCGGATGGTCTCGGCGAACAGGAAGGCCACCGACAGCTGGCGGATCTTCTTGCAGGCCTTGGCCGCGTCGGTCAGCGGAATGGTGTTGGTGATGACGACTTCGTCGAGCTGCGAGCCGGCGATGCGCTCGATGGCCGGGCCCGACAGGATGGGGTGGGTGCAGTAGGCGAACACGCTCTTGGCGCCGCGCGCCTTCAGCACCTCGGCGGCCTTCACCAGCGTGCCGGCGGTGTCGATCATGTCGTCCATGATGACGCAGTTGCGACCGTCGATCTCGCCGATGACGTGCATCACCTCCGACACGTTGGCGGCAGGGCGGCGCTTGTCGATGATGGCCAGGTCGCAGCCCAGCTGCTTGGCCAGGGCGCGGGCGCGCACGACGCCGCCGACATCGGGGCTGACGACGACGAGGTCCTGGTAGTTGCGGCTCTTCAGGTCCGACAGCAGCACGGGCGACGCGTAGATGTTGTCGACCGGGATGTTGAAGAAGCCCTGGATCTGGTCGGCATGCAGGTCCATCGTCAGCACGCGCTCGACGCCGACCGTCTCAAGGCAGTTGGCAACGACCTTGGCCGAGATGGGCACGCGGGTGGAACGCGGGCGGCGGTCCTGGCGGGCGTAGCCGTAGTAGGGGATCACGGCCGTGATGCGGCGGGCGCTGGCGCGCTTGAGCGCGTCGACCATGATCAGCAGCTCCATCAGGTTCTCGTTCGTCGGTGCGCAGGTGGGCTGCACGACGAAGACGTCACGGGCGCGGACGTTCTGCTGGATCTCGACGGTCACCTCGCCATCCGAGAAACGGCCGACCACGGCCTTGCCGAGCTCAAGCCCGAGGTGGGTGGCGATTTCCTGGGAGAGGACCGGGTTCGCGTTGCCGGTGAAGAGAACCGTGTTGAGCAGCACTGGGAGCCTCTGGGGAAGTCAGTGGCTCGCTGAGCGCCGAGCCGGTTCAGCGAAGTACGGAAAAAATCTGGCAGGGGAGGAAGGACTCGAACCCTCGCATGTCGGAATCAAAATCCGATGCCTTGACCAACTTGGCGACTCCCCTACACAGGACCCGGCCGAGCGGCCGAACCCCATAAACCTTCTCAGTCGGCCCAGCCCGCGAGCGGGTGTTGAGCCAAGCTGCGGCAGATTCGACCGGTCCACCCCTCAGGCCTGGCCTGAAGCAATGTCGCCAGGGACTGGTCGTCCTTGCCATTTTTTCCATCCCCGGTGAGTACCGAAAACACGGCAGCACCAGAACCCGTCATCCGGGCGTTGCCGAAAACTCCGGACAACTGGGCCAACGCATCTCGCACGTCACTGCTGATTCCTTCGGCGGCGGGCTGGAGGTCATTGTGACCAAAGCCGTTCACCAGGTTTTCTGCAGTTCCAGCCAGGGCGGGAAAGCCCGCGACTATAGCCAGGTTTTCGGACCTTGCCAAGAGAGGGCTTGAAAAGATGTCCTTGGTCGCCAGTCCGGCCGGTCCTTTGAGCACGGCAAAGCGCTGCTCCGGCAGGTCCACGGGGTGCAGGATCTCGCCGATGCCTTCCACGAAGGCCGGCCCGCCGCCGAGGAAGAACGGCACGTCGGCGCCCAGCGTCAGGCCCAGTGCCATGAGCCGCGCGAGCGGCAGGCGCAGATCCCACAGCCGGTTCAGCGCGAGCAGCGTGGTGGCCGCGTCGGACGAGCCGCCGCCCATGCCGGCACCGGCGGGCAGGCGCTTTTCGAGGTGGATGTCGGCGCCTCGCGTGCAGCCGGTTTCAGATTGCAGCAGCCGTGCGGCGCGCAGGCAGAGATCGTCGGCGGGCAGGTCATGCCGATGAGCGCCGCCCAGCACGTCGTGGCGGGCGAGCTTGCCGTCGGCGCGTACCTCGACATGCAGCGTGTCCGCCCAGTCCAGCAGCACGAAGACCGACTGCAGCAGGTGGTAGCCGTCGGCCCGCTTGCCGACGACATGCAGGAACAGGTTCAGCTTGGCCGGTGCGGCCAGGTCATGGAGCGCCTTCATCGCCTCCATCCAGCCTGGCGCGCAGCGTCACGGTGGGCAGGGCCAGCCGCGTGGCCACCAGCGAGGGCAGCCGGGGCTCGATGCGCCAGCCCAGCTGCTCGAAGCCGCTGGCGGTCTGCTGGTGCGGCACGGCCGGCCAGGGGCGCGCGCTGAGCCAGTCGAACAGCGCCGCCACGGGCACCGGTTCGCCGAGCAGCTCGCGCGTCAGCGCATCGAGGTCGGCGAAACGGCGTTCGTCGCCCGGCGTCTGCATCGTCACCAGGCCGGGCTGCCAGCTCGCGCGGGCCACCAGCGCACCCAGCGGCGAGGTCAGCTCCAGCCGGCCAGCCTCGGGGCCGCCGAACAGCTCGAAGCTGGCTGCGCCGCCGGTGCCGCGGTTGTGCACGTCGCCGGCCACGGTCACGCTGATGCGGCCGCTGAGACGGGCTTCCGTGGTCGTCGCGGGCGGAGCCTTCGGCAGTTGCGCGCAGCCCGACAGGGCCATCGCGAGGACCAGTGCCACCCACCTCACAGCTTGACCTTCAGCCGGTCCAGCGTCTCGCGCAGCGCCTCGTTCTTCGGGTCGCGCTTGTCGGCTTCCTGCCAGACCCGGCGCGCCTCGTCCTGCTCGCCGCTGGCCCACAGCACCTCGCCCAGGTGGGCCGCGATCTCGGCGTCGGGCCGGCCGCCGTGGGCCTGGCGCAGCAGCTTGGCGGCTTCGGGCAGGTTGCCCAGGCGGAACTCCACCCAGCCCAGGCTGTCGACGAGGAAGGGCTCGCCCGGCGCGAGCTGCAGCGCGCGCTCGATGAGCTGCTTGGCCTCGGGCAGGCGCTGGTTGCGCTCGGCCAGCGAATAGCCCAGCGCGTTGTAGGCGTGGTGGTAGTCGGGCTTGAGCTCGATGACCTTGCGCAGCAGCGTCTCCATGACGTCGAACTTGCCCACCTTCTCGGCCATCATGGCCTGCTCGTAGGTCAGGTCGGGGTCGTTGGCGAAGCGCTCCGTCGCGGTCGTCAGCACGGCCAGCGAGCCGGCGAAGTCGCGCTGGTCGCGCAGCAGCTGGGCCTCGGCCAGCAGCAGCGCGCGCACGTCGGCGTCGCTCGCGTCAGCGGCCGGGCGCAGCAGCTTGCGCGCGTCGGCGAGCTTGCCCTGGCGAGCCAGCAGGCTCGCGCGGCGGTACTTCACCTCCAGCGCGCTGCTGTCCACCTTCTGCAGCGCCGCCTCGGCCGCCTTCAGGTCGCCGCGCTGCTCGGCCGCCTGCGACAGCATCAGCCAGGCCTGCTGGCGGCCCTCGGCGCGGGCCTTGATCTCCGCATCGCTGCCGGCGGCCGGCGTGTCCAGGCGCTTGAGCGCCTCGCGCAGCGCCGTTTCACTGGCGGCCGGGTGCTTGAGCTCCAGCTCGATGGCGCCCAGCGCCAGCCAGGCCGCCGGGTTGTCGGGCGTGTACTCGGTCAGCAGCCGGAACTCGCGTGCCGCGTCGGCCGGGCGCTGGGCCTTGACGAGCGCCCGGCCGTAGGCCTGGCGCAGCGCATGCTGGTCGGGCTTTTGCTGCAGGCGCGTGGTGATGAGGATCTCGGCCTGCGGCGCGACGGGCAGCAGGTCGACGGCGAGCTGCATCGCGTCGTCGCTGTCGGGCAGCGCCTCGGCCAGGTCGCGGGTCAGCGCCAGCGCGCGGGCGTTGTCGCCCGCGTTGATCGCCAGCCGCGCCTCGGTGTACATCGCCACCGGCTTCATGTTGCCGGTCTGGGCCTGCAGCACCGGGGCGAAGGCGGCGAGCACGCTCTTGGGGTCGGGCGAACGCTGGAACAGGCGGGGCAGCGCCAGCATGAGGCCGGGGCGCTGCGCGTCGGACGCGATGCGCAGCAGGTTCGCCAGCGGCTCGCGGGCCTCGGCGGGCCGGTTCAGCAGCGAAAGCAGTTGCACGACGGACTGGCCCGCGTCGACCGAAGTCGGTACGGTCTCGGCCCAGGCGCGCGCGGCCATCAAGGCCTGGTCGCCCGCACGGGCCTGCACGGCGATGTTGATCACGCGCTTGAACAGCGCTTCGTCGCTGGTGCGGCGCGCGGCGTCCAGCAGCACCTGGAAGGCCACGCCGGCCTGGCCGTTCTGCAGCTCCAGCTCGCCGATCAGCAGTTGGTAGAACAGCGGCGCATCCATCGCCGAGTTGGTGGGCGTCTCGATGATGGACGTGGGCGCCTCGGTGGTCTGGGCGTGGGCTTGAAGGCCGGCAGTGACCAGGGTGGCGGCCACGATGGCCCGGCGGGCGCGGCGGGAAGACAGAGGCATTCGGACTCCAGATGCAGGCGCTGATTATGATTTCCGTCTCATGCCCGAGTTGCCCGAAGTCGAAGTCACGCGCCGCAGCTTTGCGAGTGCCATCCACGGAGCCCGGGTGACCGGCCTGCGCCTGGGAAAACCGCTGCGCTGGCCCATCGGCGTGGACCCCGAAACCCTGCTCGGCGGCCTCGTCGGCGACGTGCAACGGCGTGGTAAATATTTGTGGCTTCCGCTTCACGAGCGCGGCGGCCTGCTGATGCACCTGGGCATGTCCGGCTCGCTGGCCTTCCTGGACGCGACGCCGGCACCCGGCGCGCACGACCATTTCGACCTGCACACCGACCGCGGCCTGCTGCGGCTGACCGACCCGCGCCGCTTCGGTGCGGTCGTCTGGGGCGCGGGGCTGGACGCGGAACCCGTGGCGACGCTGCTGGCCGGCCTGGGCCTGGAGCCCTTCGACGAGCGCTTCGACGGCCTGCACCTGCATGCCGCCTTGAGCGGCCGGCGCGTGGCCATCAAGCAGGCGCTGCTGGCCGGGGACATCGTCGTGGGCGCCGGCAACATCTACGCCTGCGAGGCGCTGTTCATGGCCGGCATCGACCCGCGCCTGCCGGCTGGCAAGCTGAGCCGCCCGCGGGCGGACAGGCTCGCTGTCGCCGTGCGCACCGTGCTGGGCAACGCGCTGGCGGCCGGTGGCACGACGCTGCGCGACTTCCGCGACGCGCACGGCGTGGCGGGCAGCTTCCAGATGCAGGCCCAGGTCTACGGCCGCGAGGGCCAGGCCTGCCGGGTCTGCGGCACGGCCATCCGGCGCATCGTGCAGTGCGCGCGCTCCACCTTCTTCTGCCCGCAATGCCAGAAACGATGACGCTGCAAGCGCCGGCCGCCGATCTCGCCGACTTCGGCACGACCCTCGTCGCCTGGCAGCGCCGCCACGGCCGCCACACGCTGCCGTGGCAGAACACGCGCGACCCGTACCGCGTCTGGCTGTCGGAAATCATGCTGCAGCAGACGCAGGTGGTCACGGTGCTGGGCTACTACGAACGCTTCCTGGCGCGCTGGCCGCGCGTCACCGACCTGGCCGCGGCGACGCTGGACGAGGTGCTGGCGCAGTGGGCGGGCCTGGGCTACTACAGCCGTGCGCGCAACCTGCACGCCTGTGCCAAGGCGGTGGCCGAGCTGCATGGCGGCGAGTTCCCGCCCACGGCCGCCGCGCTGCAGACGCTGCCCGGCATCGGCCGCTCCACCGCGGCGGCCATCGCGGCGTTCTGCTTCGGCGAGCGCGTGGCCATCCTGGATGGCAATGTGAAGCGCGTGCTCGGCCGTGTGCTGGCTTTCGACGGCGACCTGGCGAGCAGCGCGGCCGAGAAGCGCCTGTGGAACCTCGCCACCGCCCTGCTGCCCGAGCACGACGTGGACCGCTACACGCAAGGCCTGATGGACCTGGGTTCGGCCGTGTGCACCGCGCGTTCGCCCGACTGCCTGCTGTGCCCCGTCCAGCCCATGTGCCGCGCGCAGCATGCGGGCGACCCGACGCGCTACCCCGTCAAGACCCGCAAGCTCAAGCGCGGCCGGCGCGAGAACTGGTGGCTGTGGCTGGAGCGGCAGGGCCAGGTGTTGCTGCAGCAGCGCCCCGCCACAGGCGTTTGGGCGGGCTTGTGGACGCTGCCCATGTTCGACGACGAAGGCGCCGCGCGCGCCGCGCTGCCCGGCGTCGCGCTGGAGACGCTGCCGCGCCTGCAGCATGCGTTGACGCATTTCGACTGGGTGCTGCACACGCTGCGTGCCGAGGTGGGCGATGCCGCCTCGCCCGGCGGCACGTGGGTCGCCCGGGAGACACTGGGCGCCTATGCGCTGCCTGCGCCGCTCAAGAAACTGATCGAGGAAAGCTGAATGAAGGTGCTCCCCGCGCTCGTCGTCGCCACTGGCCTGCCGGTGCCGACATGAAGCCCCACATCAAGAGCGGCATCGAGTACGCGCTGATCACGCTGGTGGTGGCCGGCTTCTGCCTGTGGCAGATCATCGGCCACGCGCAGGACGGCGACCCGCCCGCGGGCCTGCTGGTGCTGGCGGGCCTGGGGCTGGTCGTGGCGACGTCCATGCACTGCGTCTTCGTGATGCAGCTCGTGCGCCGCAGCGGGCGGTCGTTCTGGCCATGGTTCGGCGCCGTGGTCCTGCTGTGGCCCATTGGCACCGCCGTGCTGCTGGCGCTGCTGCTCAGCGAAGCGGACGCGCCGGAAAGCTGACTATTCACGCTCTGCGCCTGGCGGCGCATTGCCTGCCCGTGGCGAAACGGGCAAAGTCCCCGCACTACAAGAGGGGACTGCCGTGGATGCACTGAAGAACCTGCGCGTCGGGGCGCGTCTGGCGCTTGCCTTTGCGGTGCTGCTGGCGCTGATGCTCGCGATGGCCGGCGTCGGCGCACTGCAGGCGCACCAGATCAACAGCTACGCCGAGTACTACCCCGAGGACATCCTGCCCTCGCTGCGCGTGGTGCACCAGATCGACGCCAACCTGGCTGAGGCGCGCCGCCTGGAATCCCAGCATGTGCTGACCGATGACGACAAGCAGAAGAAGGCCCTCGCGGCCCGCATCGCCAAGGCCCGCGACGGCGTGATGAAGAGCCTCAAGGCCTACGAACCCTTGGTGTCCGACGACACCGACCGGGCCTTGTTGAAGACGGTGAGAGAGCAGACGCTGGCCTACCTGGCCTACGGGGACAAGTTGCTGAAGTCTTCCGACGACAGCGCCTCCGACCCGACGCAGGGCACCGCCGCGCGCGAGATGCTGTTCGGCCCCATGCTGACGGCGTTCAACGCGCTGCGTGACGACACCAGCAAGTGGTGGGACTACAACGAGAAGCTGGCTGCCAACACGACCCAGTCCGCCGTGGCGGCCTACAGGCGCGTGCTGTGGGTGTTCGCGATCGCGACGCTGGTGGCGCTGGCCATCGGCATCGTGGCCGCGCTGACGATCACGCGCTCCATCGTCGGCCCGCTCAGGCGCGCGTCCGAATCGGTACGCGCCGTGGCCGCCGGCGACCTGACGCAACGCGTCACCGGCAACTCTCGCGACGAACTGGGCCAGCTGCTGACCATGCTGGACGAGATGACGCAGAACCTCGCGCGCATGGTGTCCGGCGTGCGCACCGGCTGCGAGCAGATCAACGTGGCGGCCGCCGAGATCGCGCAGGGCAACGGTGACCTGTCCGCCCGCACCGAGAGCCAGGCATCCAACCTGGAAGAGACGGCGGCCTCCGTCGAGCAGATGGCCGCGCAGATCAAGGCCAATGCCGACAACGCCCACCAGGCCGACCAACTGGCCAACCATGCGTCCGAAGTCGCGCAGGCCGGCGGTGTGGCGGTCGGCGAGGTGGTCAAGACGATGGACGCCATCTCGGCCTCCAGCCGCAAGATCTCCGACATCATCGGCACCATCGACGGCATCGCCTTCCAGACCAACATCCTGGCGTTGAACGCCGCGGTGGAGGCGGCCCGCGCGGGCGAACAGGGCCGCGGCTTCGCGGTCGTGGCCGGCGAGGTGCGCAGCCTCGCGCAGCGCAGCGCCGAAGCGGCCAAGGAGATCAAGGCGCTCATCGGCGACAGCGTCACCAAGGTCGAGAGCGGCAGCACGCAGGTGCTGGCCGCGCGCGAGACCATCGCCCAGATGGTGACCGAGGTGCGCAAGGTGACGGACCTGGTTGGCGAGATCACCGTGTCCAGCCGCGAGCAGTCCGAGGGCGTCACGCAGATCAACGCGGCCGTCAGCCAGCTCGACCAGGCGACGCAGCAGAACGCCGCGCTGGTGGAGCAGACCGCCGCCGCCGCGGAGAGCATGCGCCAGCAGGCCGACAAGCTCAACGAGGCCGTCGCGGCCTTCCGGGTGGACTCGGGCGCGGCGGCACGCCCCTTGGCCAAGCCGGTGCCCCGGCCTGCCGCCACGGCGCCCAGACCGGCCACGCCCAAGTCTGTACCGAAGGCGCCCGCGACGCCGGCTGCCAAGCCCGCCGCCAGGCCTGTCGCCCGCTCTGTGGCCAAGGCAGCGCCCGCGCCCGTGGTCAAGCCCGCCGCGGCGCCCACGCCCGTGGCTGCCGCAGCGAGCAGCAGCGCGGCCGAGGGCGACTGGGAAACCTTCTGAAGCCAGGCCGGGCTTCAGACGCCAGGCCGTGCGCAGGCGTCAGTCGGCGCCCTCGGTCACGGCTTGCAGGATGGACCAGGCCGCCTCGACCCGCGCCGGAATCGGGTAGTTGCGATTCGCCAGCATGACCAGGCCCACCCGTTGCGATGGCACGAACGCCAGATAGGCGCCGAAGCCGCCGGTCGAGCCCGTCTTGTTGAAGAGGCGAGGCCCCTGCGCCGTCGCGCCGGGCAGCCGTTGCGCGGGCTGGGCCTGCATGACCATTTCCTCCGCATTGCCGCCCAGCAGCCATTCGCGAGAGACGGGGTAGGGGTACTGCTCCCATCCCAGGCCTTGGACGAGCAGCCCGGACCTGAAATGCCCGACCTGCGTGGCCTGCACGGCGCGGCGCATCGCTGGCGCCAGCGAGCCCGGCGCCAGGTTGGCCTGCACGAAGCGCAGCAGGTCAGAGGCGGTCGTCCGCACGCCGTAGGTCGGCTCGGCGAGCGGCCCCGGCTGCATGTGCACCTGCCGGCCGTCCCGATGGCCCCAGGCGTAGTCCTGCATCGCCGCCTCGGGCATGCGGACGTGGCTGTGGGCCATGCCGAACGCGGGAAACAGCTGGGTCTGCATCGCCTGCGCGAAGTCCTGGCCGAGGGCTTTGGCCGTGACGAGCCCCAGCAGGCCCAGGCTCGGGTTGGAATAGCTGCGCACGGCACCCGGCGCGGCCGTCGGCCGCCAGTGGCGGAAGTAGGCGAGCGTCGCCGTGTCGCCTGCCACCGTGTCCGGGAACTGCAGCGGCAGGCCGCCGGCGGTGTAGGTGGCCAGGTGCAGCACCGTGGCCTTGTCGATGGCGCTGCCCTTCAGCTCAGGCAGGTAGCGGCTGGGGTGGTCGCTCATGGACAGCTTGCCGGTGCTCGCCGCGTAGGCGGCCAGCGTGGCGGTCAAGGTCTTGGTCACGGAGCCTACTTCGAACAGCGTGGTGTCCGTGACGGGCGCCCGGCCTTGCACTGCGGTGACGCCGAAGTTGAAGACGTAGGCCCGGCCGTCCACGGTCAAGGCCACGGCCATGCCGGGAATGTCGTGGCGCGACATCAAGGGGCGGATCGCGTCATCGACGGCGGCGCGGATGCGGGCTTCATCCACGGCATGCGCCGCGGTGGCGCCAAGGCAGGCGCAGACGACGAGGCCGGCGCGGGTCAAGCGGTGCATGTGGGGCCCTTTGTCATCTTTGTCACTTTTCTCAGAACAGCGCGGCCAGCCGCTGCACGGCGGCCTCGGACAGCGCGCGGTCCGGCGTGAGGTCGGTGCTGCCGAAATCGTGCTCGCCCATGGCCTGCACCAGCAGTCCGTCGCGGCGCGGCACGACGACCACGTTCTGCCCACGGTAGATCAGCGCGTAGTCCACCTCGGGCTGCGGGATCAGCCGCGCCGTCTGGCCGCGCACGGGGGTCAAGGTCGTGTCCGCCAGCAGCGTGCGGGCGCCGTCGCCGGTGCAGTTGACGATGACCTTCTCGGGCAGCCTTGCGAACTCGCGGGGCGCGCGGAACTCGCGCTGCACCAGTTCGCCGCCGTCGCGGGCGAAATCCTCCAGCAGCAGGCGCTGGTAGGCCGGGATGTTGAAGACCAGCTGCGTGAAACGGCGCGCGTGGGCGACGCGAAACGGGTGCTCCCCCGGCGCCAGCGCCTTGCCGCGTGGGCGCAGGTCGGCGATGCGGTCGCCGATGTCGGGGTAGTCGGGCTCGTCGTCGTGGCCATGCAGCGGCGTGTCGAAGCCGTCGTCCGACACGACATAGCCGTCATGCCATTCGACCGGCCCCGAGGGCAGGCCCAGGTAGCTCTGGTGCACCTTGAACGAGGCGCGCGCCATGGCCTCCCAGCCGGCGGTCCAGGCCCCGTCCGCATGCGCGCTGGCGACGATGCGCGACTCCGGCGTCCACAACCCCGTGGCGGCGCAGGAGTGCACGCGCGGCGGGCGGTCCTTGGCGTACAGGCGCACCTTGTAGCCGGCCTGCTGCGCCGTGCGCGCGGTGGTCAGCCCGATGGCGCCGCAGCCGATGACGGCGATGCGCTCGCCGGGCCTGGCGCCGCTGGCCTGCACCAGCGCGAGCGCCCGCTGCGCCGAGCCCCAGGACAGCGACCAGCCGCTGCCGCCGTGGCCGTAGTGGTGCACCACCGTCTTGCCGGCGATGCGCTCGGCCTCGATGCGCGGCCCCCGCGCGCGGAAAGGGCGTATGCCCACGACGATGTCGATGAGCCGGTCGGCGCTGGCGCGGATGGCCGCGGGTGCGCGTGGCGGCGCGAAGTCCAGGGCGAGGGCGGTCGGGTGGACGGGCAGCGCGAGCGTGGCGCTGCCCGCCATCAGCAGATGGCGTCGTTGCATGGAGCTCTCCGGGTCAGGCCGGGTGGCGGGACAGCAGGGACTTGCGGATCAGCGCCGCATCGCGAAGCCGGTTGGCGGAGCCGTCGGCATCCAGCAGCACGACGGTGACGGGGCGCTTGCCGTTCATCATGCGCATGGCCAGGCAGCGGCCGGCTTCCTCGGTGTAGCCGGTCTTGGAGACGCGGATGTCCCAGCCCTTGGCGCCCACCAGCCGGTTGGTGTTGTGCAGCTCGCGCGTGCGGCCGTCCACCGGCACCTTGGCCTTCTTGACGCTGGTGATGCGCTCGATCTCGCCGTAGCGCGCGGCGGCTGCGGTGATGGTGGCCATCTCGCTGGCGGTGGACGTGTTGGCCGGCGACAGCCCCGTGGGGTCGGTGATGGACGTGCGGCGCAGGCCCAGCGCGCGGATCTTGGCCTGCATGGCCTTGGCAAAGCCCGCCTCGCCGCCCGGGTAGGTGCGGGCCAGCGCGAAGGCGGCGCGGTTCTCGGACTCCATCAGCGCCATCTCCAGCGCGGCCTGGCGCGTCATCTGCGTGCCCACGCGCACGCGCGAGCGGCTGTGCTTGAGCGTGTCCACGTCGTCATTGGAGATGCGCAGCTTTTCCTTGGGGTCGAGCTTGGCGTCCAGCACAACCATGGCGGTCAGCAGCTTGGTCAGCGACGCGATGGGCACCACGGTGTCGGCGTCGCGCGCCATCAGCACGCGGCCCGTGGTGTCGTCGATGACGAGCACGTGCTTGGCGTTCACCGGCAGGCGCAGCACCTGGGCGGCCGCGCTGTCGGGCGTGATGCCGGGCTGGGCGGCCGGCGCTGCGGTCACTGCGGTCACGGCGGGTGCAGGTGCCTCGGGCGCGTTGCGCGCCTTGGCCTGCACGACGAAGCTGGTCGCGGCGATCAGCAGCGCCGGCAGGGCCAGCTTCCAGCCCGTGGCCTGCGGGCGTGGTGCGAGCAGGCGCTCGATGCGCACAAGCAGGTCGCCGCCGCGGGCTGCCGGTGCGAGGCGCGGCGTGCTGCCACCGTCATCCAGCTCGGCCAACGCATGCAGCGCGACGGCCATGCGGCGCCCGCCGCCGTCCTTGTCGCCCAGCAGTGCCGCCGAGATCTCGTCGGCCACCAGCTCGCGCTCGGCGCGCAGGCGCGCCGACAGCCACCAGACGACCGGGTGGAAGAACAACAGCGCCTCCACCGCGCTCTGCAGCAGGTTGGCGAGGTAGTCCCAGCGCCGCACGTGCGCCAGCTCGTGGGCCAGCAGTGCCTCCAGCAGGTCCACCGGTAGCCGGGTCAGCAGCGCGGCGGGCAGCAGCACGCAGGGCTTGAGCATGCCCAGCGCGATGGGTCCGGCCAGCCCGGGCAGCAGGCGCAGGCTGACCGGGCGGCGCAGGCCCAGCCGGCGCGCCAGCGCGTCCAGCCGCGCCTGCCATTCGGCCGGTGCCGGCGTGCTGCGGCTGCGGGCTCGGCCCACCCAGACGAGCCCGAGCGCCAGGCGCGCCAGCATCAGCGCCGTGCCCAGCGCCCATGCGGTGACGAGCGCCGGCATCTGCTCGGCCAGCGGCTGCAGCTCGACGATCAGCTCGCCGCCGTCGCCGGGGCTGGCCATGTCCAGGCAATGCCACAGCGGCAGGCCCAGGCACAGCGCGAGGCCCAGCGCGCAGACGGCGTAGCGCCAGCGGGCGGGCGCGCCGCGCAGCACGGCCAGCAGCAGCGCCGCCACGGCACCGACCGCCGCGCCTTGCCAGACGAAATTCAACAGGGCCCAGCCCCAGGCGTTCATCGCGATGTCCAGGCTCATGCCGTGCCGTCTCCGGTGTTCCTGGCCAGCAACTGGCGAATCTCCGCGCGTTCCTTGGCGCTGACGTGGCTCTTCAGCGCCGCCAGCACCAGGGCCTTGCCGGAGCCGGCAAACGCCTTGGCGATGAAGTCCTTCATCAGCGACTGCTGCAGCTTGTCCTGCGCGTGCACGGGGGCATACAACTGCGGGCGCTGGCTCTCGTCGCGGCTCAGCAGGCCCTTGCCGTGCATCACCTGCAGCTGGCGCAGCACGGTGGCGTAGGTGGCGTCGGGGCGGTCGGGCAGCAGGGCCTCGTGCACGGTCTTGGCGTCGGCGGGGCCCAGGCGCCACAGCACCTGCAGCAGGTCCAGCTCGGCGGCCGTGGGCCGCGAGGTGGGGGCAGGGGTCTTGGTGTTCATGCTTTTCAGCATAAACGTTCTAGAACTCAGTGTCTAGAACAATGATTCTGATCAGCGCGCGTCCAGTTCGCGGTGGCGCTTCAGCACATGGCCATGGTGGCTGAACTGCCGCGCCAGCATCTCGACGAGGTAGACCGAGCGGTGCTGGCCACCCGTGCAGCCGATGGCGATCGTCAGGTAGCTGCGCTGGTCGGCCGCGAAGTTGGGCAGCCAGCGCGACAGGAAGCCGGCGATCTGGCCCATCATCAGCCCGACCTCGGGCTGCGCCGCGAGGTAGGCGGCCACCGGCGCGTCGCGCCCGGTCAGCGGCCGCAGCTCGCGGTCGTAGTAGGGGTTGGGCAGCACGCGCACGTCGAAGACGAAGTCCGCATCGCTGGGCACGCCATGCTTGAACGCGAAGCTCTCGAACACCAGCGTCAGCTTGGTGCCGGCGTTGGGGCCCACCAGCCCCGACAGCCAGGCACGCAGCTGCGCGGGGCGCAGCTGGCTGGTGTCGATGACGGTGGACTCGGCCTTCAACCCGCCCAGCAGCTCGCGCTCCAGCTTGATGGCGTCCAGCAGCAGGCGGTGGCTGTCCTCGGCGGTGCCGTCCAGCGAACCGAAACTGGTGTCGCGGTCCTCGCGCAGCGGGTGCGGGCGGCGCGTTTCGGAGAAGCGCCGCATCAGCGCGTCGTCGTTGGCGTCCAGGAAGAAGGAGCGCACGGCGACGCCCTTGGCGCGAAGCTCCTTGAGCAGCAGCAGGAGCAGGGGCAGCGAGCCGGCCGAGCGCACGTCCACGGCGATGGCCACGCGCCGCTCGCCGCGCTGCTGCTCCAGCGTCAGGAAGTCCAGCAGCAGCTCGGCGGGCAGGTTGTCGACACAGAAGTAGCCGGCGTCCTCCAGCGCATGCATGGCCACCGACTTGCCGCCGCCGGACATGCCGGTCAGCAGCACCACGTCGCCCTGCAGTTCGGCGGTCGTCATGACCGGGCCTTGCGCGGCTTGGCCGCCGTGGTTGCCGCTTCTGCCGTGGCCGCGGTGGTGGACGCGTCCAGCATCTCCTGCGCATGCGCCAGGCTGGTGGACGACAGCCGCTCGCCGCCCAGCATGCGCGCCACCTCGGCCACGCGGGCCTCGCCCGTCACGGCGCTGACCGAGCTGACCGTGCTGCCGCCCTGCAGCGCCTTGGCGACGACGAGGTGGTGGTCCGCGCAGGCGGCCACCTGCGGCAGGTGCGTCACGGCCAGCACCTGGCGCTGTTGGTCCGACGGATGGCCCAGCTGCTTCATCAGGCGGCCCACGGTCTCGGCCACGGCGCCGCCGATGCCCACGTCGATCTCGTCGAAGATCAGCGTGCCCGGCGCGTGGTCGGCCGCGTTCTGGCTGGTCGTCACGGCGATGGCCAGCGAGATGCGCGACAGCTCGCCGCCCGACGCCACCTTGGCCAGCGACCGCGGCGTGCTGCCGGCATGGCCCGCGACCAGGAACTCGGCGGACTCCAGCCCGTAGCTCTGCGGTGCGTCGGTGGGCAGCAGCGCGATGTCGAACCGGCCGCCGGCCATGCCGAGCTGCTGCATCGCCGCGGTGACGGCCGCGGCGAGCCGCGGCGCGGCGTCCTGGCGGGCGCGGGTGGCGGCCCTGGCCTCGGTGTCGAAGGTCTTGCGCGCGGCGGCCAGTGCCGCTTCGAGCTGCTCGGGGTTGCTGGCGGCGTCGAGCGCGGCCAGCTCCGCGCGCCACTGCGCCAGCAGCGCCGGCAGGTCCTGCGGCTGGCGGCGGTAGCGGCGCGCCAGCGTCACCCAGGCCGACACGCGCTCGTCCAGCTCGGCCATGCGCGTCGGGTCCAGGTCGGTCTTGTGCAGGTAGGCGGCCAGCGTGTGGCTGGCGTCCTGCAACTGGGCCTGCACGTCGCGCAGCGCCTGCACGGCGGGCAGCAGCCGGGCGTCGTGGTCCAGCACGCGCTCCAGCTGGTCCAGCGCACCGGACGCCAGCGACTGCGCGCTGGGCTCGGCCTCGTCCAGCGCGTCGAGCGCCGAGCGCGCCGCGTCCAGCAGCGACTGGCCGTGCGACAGCCGCTCGTGCTCGGCGTTCAGCTCGGGCCATTCGCCCTCGGCGGGCGCCAGGCCGTCCAGCTCGCCGATCTGCCAGGCCAGCCGCTCGCGCTCGCGCAGCGCCTCGACCTGCAGGCCCTGCGCCTTCTCCAGCGCTTCGGCGGCCTGCTTCCACGCGGCGTGGGCGCGGGCCAGCGGCGCGGTGTCCAGGCCGGCAAAACCGTCCAGCAGCTCGCGCACGGCGGCCGGGCGGGTCAGGCCTTGCCAGGCGTGCTGGCCGTGGATGTCCAGCAGGTGGTCGGCCAGCTCGCGCAACTGCGTGGCCGTGGCCGCACCGCCGTTGATCCACGCGCGGCTCTTGCCGGCGGCGTCGATGACGCGGCGCAGCAGCAGCGAGTCGTCGGCATCGAACCCCGCGTCGTCCAGCCAGGGGCGCACCTGCGCCGGCGTGTCGAACTCGGCCGTGATCTCGGCCTTGGCCGCGCCCTCGCGCACCACGCCCGCGTCGCCGCGGCCGCCCAGTGCGAGCTGCAGCGCGTCGATCAGGATGGACTTGCCGGCGCCGGTCTCGCCGGTCAGCACCGCGAAGCCCGGCTCGAAGTCGAGTTCGAGCGACGGGACGATGACGAAGTCTTTGAGGGACAGATGCCTGAGCATGATCAGAGGTACCAGCGAAGCTTGCGACGCAAGGTCGCGTAATAGCTCCAGCCTTGCGGGTGCAGGAAGCGGACCTGGTGCTGGCTGCGCCGCACGGTGATGGTGTCGCGATGCAGCAGGCTGGCCAGGCTTTGCATGTCGAAGTTCACCGACGCGTCGCGGCCGGCGAGGATCTCCATGCGCACCTCGCCGCTGTCGGGCAGCACGATGGGCCGGTTGGACAACGTGTGCGGGGCGATGGGCGCCAGCAGCCAGCCGGCGATGCTCGGATGCATGATGGGGCCGCCCGCCGACAGCGCATAGGCGGTGGAGCCGGTGGGTGAGGCCACGATGATGCCGTCGGCCCGCATGTTGGCGACGAACTGGTCGCCCACGTCGATCTTGAGTTCCACCATGCCCGACGTGCCGCCCCGGCTGACGACGACGTCGTTGAGCGCCAGGCCCGAGAAGATGGACTCGCCGTCGCGCCACACGGCGCCTTCCAGCATCGCGCGCGGCTCCACCTCGTAGTCGCCGGCCAGGATGGGCGCCAGCGATTCGCGCCAGCGCTCGATGGGGATGTCGGTGATGAAGCCCAGCCGCCCCTGGTTGATGCCCACCAGCGGGATACCGTGGCGGGCCATCTCGCGCGCAAAGCCCAGCATCGTGCCGTCGCCGCCGACGACGACGGCCAGGTCGCAGGCGCGGCCCAGTTCGTCGTGGGAGAGCGCGTCGTAGCCGGTCAGGCCGGTGTTCTGCGCGGTGCCGGCTTCCAGCGACACCTCCAGGCCCTGGCTGCACAAAAACTGGGCAATCTCCTCCAGCACCGGCCGGATGCCAGGCGCCTGATGTTTGCCCACGATGGCGACATGTTTGAAGCGCTCGGCCATGCGACAAATTACACCACAGGGGTCCTGGCGCTCATGGGGCCAACCGGGGCTGTTTTGCCGTGCATCGCAAGGCCCGCCCGCAGCGCCGGTCCGCCCGGCACGCACGACATAAGATCGCCCCATGCTCGACGAGCGATCCAAATCCCTGCTGAAAACCCTGGTTGAGCGCTACATCGCCGATGGCCAGCCGGTGGGCTCGCGCACGCTCTCCAAGGCCTCGGGCCTGGAACTCAGCCCCGCCACCATCCGCAACGTGATGGCCGACCTGGAAGAGCTGGGCCTCATCGCCAGCCCGCACACCAGCGCCGGGCGCATTCCCACGGCGCGCGGCTACCGCCTGTTCGTCGACACCATGCTGACGGCCCAGCCCGGCCTGATCGGCGTCGAGACCGCGCGGCTGCAGCCCGACCAGCCGCAGCGCGTCATCGCCAGCGCGGCGCAGATGCTGTCCAACCTGTCGAGCTTCGTCGGCGTCGTCACGTCGCCCAAGAAGCCCAGCGTCTTCCACCACATCGAGTTCCTGCGGCTGGGCGAGCGGCGCGTGCTGGTCATCCTCGTGTCGCCCGACGGCGACGTGCAGAACCGCGTTATCTTCACCGCGCAAGACCTGACCCAGGCCGAACTGGCCGAAGCCAGCAACCGCCTGAACGCCAACTACGCCGGCCTCACGCTCGAAGCCGTGCGCGAGCGCCTGCGCCACGAGGTGGACGAACTGCGCGGCGAGATCGCCGGGCTGATGAGCGCGGCCGTGCAGGCCGGCACCGACGCCATGACGCAGCAGGACGACCAGGTCGTCGTCTCGGGCGAGCGCAACCTGCTGACCGTGCAGGACTTCAGCCATGACATGGGCAGCCTGCGCCGCCTGTTCGACCTGTTCGAGCAGAAGACCCAGCTCATGCGCCTGCTCGACACCTCCAGCCGCGCCGAGGGCGTGCGCATCTACATCGGCGGCGAAAGCCAGGTCGTGCCCTACGAGGAACTGTCCATCGTCTCGGCACCCTACGAGGTGGACGGCCAGGTGGTGGGCACGCTGGGCGTCATCGGTCCCACGCGCATGGCCTACGACCGCATGATCCAGATCGTCGACATCACGTCGCGGATGGTGGGGCAGGCGCTGTCGCAGCGGTGAGCGCGGCGCGAAGCCCGCGCTGACTAGAATCCGCGCCTTCCCGGACGTTCTCCAGGGGGCCGTTAGCTCAGTTGGTCAGAGCAGAGGACTCATAATCCTTTGGTCATTGGTTCAAGTCCAATACGGCCTACCAAATATTCCCGTTTGGTATCAACAGCTTAGCGCTTGTGCTGTTGCGTCGACGGCTATTCACCATAGCCCCAAAGGTCACAGTTTCGGTACACCTTCACCCGAAGGAGACCATTCGTGGCCAGCATCATCAAGACGCCTTCCGGCACCTGGAAGGCCATCATCCGCAAGGTCGGTTTCCCGACCACCATCAAGACCTTCCGCACCAAGCGCGACGCTGAGGATTGGTCACGCGCGACCGAGGACGAAATGGTCCGCGGCCTGTACATCCGTCGGAAGTCTGGCGACCGGCTGACCGTTGCTCAGGCGCTGGAGCGTTATGAGCGCGAGGTGACGTCTACCAAGAAGCTCTACACGCGGCTTGGCGAGCGGTCGCACATCGCCGCGTTGAAGAAGTTCTTCGGCGCCTACTCGATGAGCGCGGTGTCGCCCGACCTGGTGGCCAGGTTCCGCGACAAGCGGCTTGCCGCGGGCAAGGCGGCCAACACCGTACGGCTGGACCTGGCTCTGTTGGGCCACCTGTACGCCGTCGCGATGCGCGAATGGGGCATCGGGCTGGTCTACAACCCGGTCAGGCTCGTTCGCAAACCCGCGCCAGGCGCGCCGCGGGACCGTCGCCTGCAGGAAGGGGAGGAGCAGCGCCTTCTCGCCGCTGTCGCGGCGCACAGCAACCCCATGCTGCTCTGGATCGTCACGCTGGCCATCGAGACCGGTATGCGTCGCTCGGAGATCACGTCGCTGAGGATCAGCCAGGTCGACCTGCAGCGCCGCGTTGCGCGGCTACAGGACACGAAGAACGGTGAATCGCGAACGGTGCCGCTCACCCGCTTGGCGACTGAGACCCTGCGGCAGGCCATCGCGAACCCGGCCAGGCCACGCGGAGACGACCCGAAGGACAGGACGGATTTGATTTTTTTCGGCGAGCCGGGGCGGGACGGTGTCCGGCGGCCGTGGCAGTACGACCGGGTGTGGCGGCAGATCCTCGCGAAGGAGGGCTTCCCTGACCTCCACTTCCATGACCTGCGGCACGAAGCCGTCAGCCGATTCGTCGAGCGCGGCTTCAGCGATCAGGAGGTGTCGTCGATCAGCGGGCACAAGTCGATGCAGATGCTCAAGCGCTATACCCATTTGCGTGCGGAGGACCTGGTGGCCAAGCTGGACCGGGTTTGAAATATCCGATAAAAATAACGTGGAATAAATAGGTCATTTGAGCCTGGGATGATTTTCTGGGTCTTCAGGATTCATGCGGGTTTGCGGCCGGATTTGGTCTCTCAACATGAGCGGGAGTTCCGCGTGTAGGCCTTGTTGAATGAGTTCCGAGTTATTCACCATACTTCCCGACCTGAAAGCCAGTTGACATAGTGGATGCCAACGCAAATATTGCGGGCATTCATGGAGTCAATCGGATGACTACGAAAGACGCGCTTACTGCCAAGTACGGCACCTTGATGACACTCAGCCATTTGGCGCAAGAGCTTCATCGATCGGCAGACGGACTCCGTATCAGCTTGCGCTCGAATCAAGGTTGGGCCAGTCAGATCAATTCCGCGAGGAAGAAGTTGGGGCGGCGCGTCTATTTCGACACTGCCAAGATCGCCGCGATCATCGAAGCCGTGAGTTAAGGGATTCTGTGATCCCCGAGCCAGATCCGATGCATGCCGCGGACGCCCGCGGACCTGTCCCGTCAGACAGTCGCGCTGATACCCAGAGGACGCTCAACGCACTGGTCGCCAAGTTGGCAGCTCGCGGAGCGAGCGCACGGCCTGAAACACGGCTGCCCTTCGCCGAGCAGCGGCTTCAACTGCCGTTGTGGCCCGATCTTGAACGGGCCATTCCGAACCACCTCGCCAGGTCATCGCTCTTCGCGCCCATCGCGTCAGGACCTCGCGTGAAGCATTTCCGAAGCGCGATCGCCTGCCGTGCCGACGTGAGGATCTACTTCACCGGTGAGCAGCTCGACATGGGCGACTGCGATGTGTTCCTTCAGGCGCTGCACGAGGGCCAAAGGTCAGTTCTCGGGGAGCGCATCGTCATCCAGCGCGGGCCGTTTTTGAAGGCGATTGGTCGAGCTACAGGCGGCAGCGACTACGAGTGGCTTCACGGTGCGTTCCGTCGGCTGTTTCTGGGTGCTATCGAGATCGAAGCGAAGCGGTACAAGATCGGCGGCTCGCCCAAGTCGTCAGGCATGCATCTTGTGGATTCGTTCGATTACGACCCCGAGGTAGACGCCTACTTTCTTCGATTCGACCCGCGCATCATTGCGATGTTTCGCAACCGGGAGTACGCGCTCATCGACTGGGAGCAGCGCAAGCGGCTGCGGAAGCGGGTGGACATCGCAAAGTGGCTCCAGAACTATCTAGCCAGCCATCAGAACGGCCCTCACAGGATCAGCCTGCGGCTGCTCAAGGCCTGGATGGGCTATGGCAGCCCGGTTCGCAAGTTCAAGCAGGCGCTCCTCGAAGCGCTGGGTGAACTGGAGCGCCTCGAAATAGTCGCCGGCCCCCGGATTGAACAGAGCACTCGGCACGAGCCTCAGGCCGTTTGGACCAAGCTGTGATGGCCACGCGCGTCGGGATGTCGTTCCGCCTTCTCCCTCCAATGGTGGGCCAACAAGGTCGGGATGGCGTTCCACGTTGCGCGTGCGAGAGGCAGGCTCGACTCCATGTTTACGGTCTGCGTGGCCCCAAGATTGCCGCTGCCCTTGAAGTCGCCCCTCAAGTCGGGATGACGTTCCGCTGCCATACCGCCCTGAATCGCAACTCGTTACTCAAATGAAGGCTCGCGGACATTTAACGGGATGCCATTCCCATGTGGTCGGGAGTGCGTTCCTGCTCTTCGGGATGGCATTCCGCCTTGTCGGGATTCCATTCCATGCGCGTGCTGCAAGTCGTTGATGCATAAAGAGTATTCAGATTTACTCTCGCGTTAACCATTCACTAACCAGTAATTAACCCACCCACCTTGTGGATAAAGTTGTGTCGACTGCGGAATCGTCGCTGCCGCACCCGCTGCTTGCGGGTAAAAAGGGCGGATTGGTATATGTGCGCTATTTAAGTAACGCGCGACCGAAATGACGATTTAATATGGCAACGCGTGACCAATTTGAATATAATTGGTCTCCAGTTACGGAGGTGTCCCATGATCGCTCAGGAGATTCCCGCTAACCAAGGCAAGCGTCCGGGGCGCAAACCTTTGGGCGATAAGCCCATGACTGCTGCGGAGAAACAGCGGGCGTATCGGCAACGACAGCAGAAGCGGGCGTGGGATGCAGTTGCTGCACCCGACGATGCGTCACGCGTGACGTTGTTGGACGCCCTTGCGATGTGCCTTGAGCGAATCGACAACTATGTGGGTCCGAGCGAAGTCGTCCGCGCCAACATGCGGGAAGGGGCTGAGAAGGCAGTCCGTGAGTTGGTTGGCCGCTACAAATTGGAGGTTTGAGCGGTGTCGTATGCCGTAAGTTCAGGCCGGTGCAACGACGTTGGCATAGCAGGAGCCGCCCATGCGGCTCGCAGCGCTTGGCTCGTGGGGGCAACGACGCGGCAGACGCGCGAGCCCCCTCACTCATGCGAGTGCATCCCTCGTGTGACTTGGGGATCCGGTGGACAATCTTGGATCAACGTCCGGCGCGAGAAGGTCGGAGGCCACTGTGATGACTGAGATTGAGATTCGAACTGCGCTTCAGGATCGCCTGGCCAAGTCACCGGCAGGAGCTGGTGCAGCGTTCATTGCTGAGATGTTCGTCGACGGCTTCAAGCGGCGTGCGGACCTCGTTATGGCCAACGGCAAGTTGTCCGCGTTTGAGATCAAAAGCGACCGTGATTCGTTAGACCGCCTGCAAGGGCAACTGGAGAGCTACCTACGTTTTTTTGAACAGGTCAGCGTTGTCTGTGCAGAGCGCCATCTTCCCGGGGTTCTTGCGGCGGCACCGCCTGAAGTGGGCGTGTTGCGCGTTTCTGGCAACGGTGAGATTCGGTCTGTCCGAAGGGCTACCTTTGTGCGTGGGCACACGGCGATGCAATGGATCAGCTTTCTTCCTGTCGATGAGCTGCGGAAGCTGTTGCGGCTTAACGGGCAGCAGGTGAGCGGTCCCCGTGAAGCTCTTCTATCGCGTGTCGATGCAATTGAAGTCCCCGTGATCCGTGCTTTCGTTCTTGAGTACCTCAAGCGGCGAGATCACAGAATCGCTGAGATCAAGGCACGGCGTGCTGCGGCTGCAGGCGTTGGTCCCGGCAGGTCTGCGGGCGTGCCCCCCTACCCGCATCACTTAATCGAATTTATCTCCACGTTGTCGCCCGGCCTAACCGCCACACCGCGCGTTGTCAGTCACTCTTCAAAGTCTCCATCGTCATCGTCTGTACCTGGTTGCGCCCGCTCCCTCGAGGCAAAGTCGATCTGACGCGCAAGGTGGATGTTGACTCGTACCGAGATCCAAGGGGCTGGCGCCCGCTGGCCTTGCACGTCACCAGCAGCGGCGCGAAGGATGATTTCCTCGCCCCAAATGCCGCGTGTCCCAATGTCGGGGTCAACAGCTGCTACTGCTTTAGCAGCAGACACGTAGCCATCGGCAGACTGATTGGACGGGCGACGCTCGAAGTACCAGTCAAGCTCTCGTGGGTAGTCGACGCGTGCAGCCCATCGCATGATCGGCGCATCGTCATAGACCACTGAATGTACTGAGCCATGGTCTCCATAGGCAGCAACGGCACTGCCGCCGATGCGCGCATGTAGCGAGCGTTCGAGGATGTCGATGGAACCACGTGTGCCGCTAGCGTCAGCAAACGGCAGCGTTGACTGGGGAAAGCTGGTCCCAAGAACAGCAATGACCAGCTCTGGGAATTCAGCACGTAGCGCGTTGATCGTAGACACGCATGCGGTCACATAGGCCACAAGCGCTGGGCGGATGTATTGACAGTCGATCATCACCAGCGCGTTGCGCACGTCGTCGAGAGCGCTGAGCGCTCCGATCGCTGCAGGTGTGTCCCTGGAAAAGTCTCGAATCCGGAAGACGACGCGCCCCGCAGCTTTCTCGATCTCTTGCGCCTGCTTAATGAAATCCCGTACGCCAGAGGCCTCCGTTGATTGCACAACAGGAATCGCAAGGGGCGTCTCAGCGGCGAACGCCCTCCAAGCGGCGTATGCCCCAGAAGGGTCTCGCAGCCTGGCCTGTTCATCGGCCAAGTGAGCTCCGTCCGATGTGAGATCGAGGATGAACGGCCCGCCGGCGGCCTCTGCTGCCCTTTGCGCCGCCTTGGAAAAGTCCAGGGCCTTAGGCCATCGCCCTAGGGTAAGCGTCGGAAGAATCAACGCCTTGCGCCGTTCGTCCAACTTCTCGAGCCCTTTCAGCTCGGCCAGTCTCGTACGCAGAGCAGGAAAGTATCGATAGGCCCCGAAGTCCACATTAACCATTACTGGTCCTCCACTTGTCCGTTCGGCACCATCCGGGGGGTTGCTCGGGCGCCCATCATCTGCGCGCCGAAGTAGTCAAGCACCGCTGAGCGCTGCTCAAGCGTGGCCCGCAAGGAGGCAACTTCAGCCCGCAGCGTGCCGAGATCAATCCCGTCTCTACGAGCTTGCTCTGTACTACGTGACAGCAACACGCCGAGTATGAGCGCGCTTACCCACCCCGACCCATACAACAGGTAGTCGCGCCACGTCGCTGCGTTGGTGAACAGCGCGATGCCACCCACCACGCTTATGACTGTGGCGAATACCCCGTAAACATGCGTAAGGGTCGTGTTTCTGTCCAAGCCCATCCTGAACCTCGCAGGCTAACCAGCAATCCGCTGGGACGCCGAGCCGCTGTGACGCCGAGCGGAGCCAGAGAAGTGAAACAGTGTCCTACAGATTTTGTCTGCAATTGACGTGTTGGACTCGGCGCCAGCAAGGCGTGAGGTGATCGCCCCATTTCCCACGCGGAGGTTCAATCGTGAGGGGCATCGAGGCGGATGCTGATCGTTCCGCCGCCGGCGGCGTCGTGCGGCAACTGCGGTGGGCTCACATGCCGCATCTCGTCCAGTCGGTCTTGCAGGCCTGGCCGGTGAGACGTGAAAGGGGGCGGCACAGAGGATGCCCCGCCAATCGAGTTGGCTGTCGTCTCGGGCACGGAGGGGGAGGCCACGGCGGCCGGCGCGCTGATCGCGGAGCTTTCAGGCGCAGCGGGGACCGGTGGGGGCTGCGGGCTGTCTGCTGTTCCGCCAGGCGTGGCCTGGCTGGCACCTGGTGCTGCGGCTGGCCCACTGGTGGACAGCTCTGGCGTGGCAGGCGCCGGCGCGGCCGTTGCTGCGCCAGTCGGTGCGGCCGACGAGCTGCCTGCAGTTCCGCCTGGTGCGGTCGACGTGGCTGTCGACGGCGCGGCCTGGTTGGCACTAGGTGCCGAGGCTGGTCCACTGGTAGCGGCCTGCGACGTGGCGGGCGGTGTGACGTTCGCGGTAGGTGATCTGGCTGCAGATCCGCTCGGCGCCGGCGCCGGCGCTGGTGGGCTTGGCTGTCGCACGCTCGCCTGGCTGGATGCTGCGCCCAGCTCGGCCGCATTGGCGTTGGACACGGCCGCCATGCGCCCGCCCAACGTTTCGCTGATCGAGCTTTGCGCGCTGGCCCTGGCAACCGTCTGGGCGGAGCCGCCGAGATTGCCCAGCGTCGAAACAGCCCGGGCCAGGCCGGTATTGCCCTGCGCCCCGGCTTCGTTCCAGGCGGCCCGTGTGGCTGCTGCCAGGCCGCCGGTCGACTTAGCAGCCCCTACAGTGGTCGACGCTCCCAGCGCGCCGGCGCTGACGATGCCGGCTCCTACAGCGCCTGCCGTGGCGGCTGCGCCGCCGGCGGTGAGTGTCGGGCTGCCCGACAGCATCGAGGCGGCAAGGGCTGGCACCTGGACGCCGAGATAGGCGTACAGGATCGACCCCGCCAGCACGGTCAGGATGGCGTTCATCTTCTCGCCGGCGGCGCCGTTGGTCAGTGCGTCGCTGACCATGGCGCCCCAGGATGCAGCCTCTCCATTTCCGACGCCGATGATGAGATACAGCACCATGAGCTTGACGCCCGTGGCCACGCCATAGCCGATGAACTTCTGAACGAAGTCCTGCGTCCACCGCGAGCCACCGAAACCCAGGAAGATCAGGCCGGCGCTGAGCGCGATGTAGCTTTCCACCAGCGCGATGACCAGCTGGCCCGCCAGGATGGCGAAGGCGATGACCATCACGATGCCGGAGAGGCCGCCGACAACCATCACGAGAAAGTCCTTCAGGATGCCGGCGTCGCTCATACCGCTGAGCATCACCGCCGCGTTCGTCAGACCCAGGTTGAAAACCTCGGTCGGACTCAGGCCGCTGACGCCCGAGGCCTGCTCGCCGGCGCTCCGGAAGCTGTCGACGATCATCGGAATCCAGCTCGGCCCGTTCTGCAGGAGCATGAACATCAAGCCCAGCCACATGATCTTCTTGACCTGGCCAGCCCAGAAGCTCTCGAACTCCCTCTTCTCCAGCGCCCAGGTCGCGTAGGTCCATGCCAGCTCGATCACGACCAAGATGCCGAACAGGCGCTTCGCGAAGCCATGGAAGATGCCTGCGGTCGCAAGCAGCTTGCTCTGATAGCTGGCGGTGAGGTGGTCAAGGATGGTGGTGTCGGCGAGAGCTGCCTGGCTCATGCCGAGCAGCGCCAGAGGCACCGCGACCTGCAGCACGAGCTTGGCCTGCTCGCCTCCTCCCCAGCGGGGTATCGAGCGCTTCATTGGTTGCCCCCTTTGAATCGGGTGGCGCCCTTGTTCGGGTCCGAGAACTTGAAGAACTCTTCCTGGGCCTGGGTCTTGGCCGCGTCCTTCTGCTCCTGGGCTGCAAGGTAAGAGTTCTGTGCCTGCATCTGAACCATCATGAGCTGCCGCAACTTCTGGAGCTGCTGGACCGACTGCTCTGCGATCTGCGATCCGACCTGCAGGGCCTGCATCTGGCCCTGGGCGCTCTGAGACTGGGTGCGAAGGCTGGTGAGGATGCCCTCCTCCGTCGCGAACTGGTCGGCCTGCATCTTGGCCGACTCGAAGGCACCCTTGATGCCGTCCATCGTTGTCTTGGACCAGTTCTTGTACTCAGTCTTGAAGTTGAAGCCGGTCGGGTAGCTGAAGCCTTTGAAGGTGTTGGTGAATTGCGTTCCGATGTTCGCGGCCGAGTAGGCCAGAGCCTGGCCTTGGCGAACGACGTTGGCGATCCCCATCAGATCCGCCTGAATCGGCCCCCAGATCTGGGATGGCAAGGCCAAGGTGTTCTGCACCATGTTTTGGTACTGCTGAATCTGCGTTTGCCACTGCTGGATCTGCGTGGCATAGGACTGGACCTGCTTGAGATACGACTCGACCAACTGAATGTTGTTCATGAGCTGCGTGATCTCAGTCGATCCGCCGAACCCGGCCACCGAGCCGGCATGCGTGAACGAGCTGCTGACGGCCGCTACGACGGCGGCGAGGACGTGTCTGCGGTTCATTTGGAAGCGCCTCCCTTGAATTGAGTCGGGGTGCCCAGTGGGGCGGTCTTGTAGCGGTAGCTGGCCTGATTCGCGGCCCGGCAACGCAGGCCTTCGACAGACGTCGACCAGTCGTCGGGCTTGCCCTTTGCGACGACGGCGCATCGCTGTAGCTCGGCACGGCCTTCGGCCTCGTGCTCGACGAACCACTTCACCAGCGCCTCGTCCACCTCGGGCGGTGCGGGCGGTGTTTTTTCGCCGCAAGCGGCGAGCGCGGTAAGGACCACGGCAATCGTGGCTGCCAGGCCTAGGCGGATCAGGCCCGCCTGGCGTTGGAGCGGCGTCGACGTGCGCCAGGCGTGCGTGGCGATGTCGACCAGGTTGCGCGCCTGCAGGCGCAGCATCGAAGGCGTTTCCTTGCTCATGCCGCCCTCCACAGGTGAACCGAGAAGATGACCGCCAGCACGACGACCGCGGCGACGTGGGCGAGGATCGGACGCAGGCGGCTAGGGTCGAGCCAGCAGTTCAGGCCGACCGGGGCGAGCAGCGACACGCTGGCGCCGACCATGGAGGCCGGCCCGGACCACAGATCGAGGACGCCGCCCAGCATCGACAGCAAGCAGGGTGTGACTGTCAGAAACCGAACGATCGGCACTGACATCGGGCGATGGGGGGGGACTGCCAAATCGCGGTACACGACATCAGTTGTCGGATAGGGGCTACCGCCGGTATATGGGAGCTTGTACATGCTGAGCCTTTCAGAGGAGGGCTCGCATGACGCGATTAAGCGACGTTCCAGCGCAGCGCCATGCGGGCCCGTGGTTTCACGGACGCCTCACGCATGACCGCAGCTGCTTTTTCGCCTACTTGTCTTCCAACCGCATTTGTTCGAGCACTTTTTGCAGTTGAAAGGGTTCGCTGCACAAACGGCAGTCACCTTGGACCGAGCTTTCGCTCGAACCCTTCAAGCCAGAGCCGCTAAGTGTGCTCGAAGGGTCATTTCTGACTTTAGGTGCCTTGAGAAAATCTCGCGTGTTGGTACTTTTCAGCCCAACCGCACGCCTGCTACTCGTGAGTATTTCGCAGGGGCCACAACCGCTTCACGGAAAATGGCGCGTTGAATCCGATTTGGTGACCAGTTACCTTTCTGCCAAGCCTATAAGCCGGCGATGTGTCCGGTATTGGAAGGGGCCTTCCGTGAGCGTCGCGGCTCCTTCGGTTTGGCGACTGCAAGTGCCGCCTTGATGGTGGCACCCTTGACGGCTATGCCGCCACCTTGTCCGTCATCCTTCAGAAGCTCGGCAACGTCGCTCCAGTCGTGGCCGGATGCGCGCAAGCGCTCGATTTCGGTACGCAACAGCAGCACTGCTTCCCTGCTGGATCTGACTTTCGACGGCGTCTTTGGGGGCGTAGCCTTCAGCTTCGTTCTCAGGCGCTCAATCGTGTCCATGTTGATGGCCAAATGGGGCTCCTTCGGTAAGAGGGTGGCGCGAGTTGATTATTGTCGCCGTGCAGCGGATGATATGGCAAACTGAACTTCAATGGATGCGGACAGGATAGGGTTTGTAATACCGCGACGCGGCATTACACCGGATCGGCTCCAGTCGTTGCACTCCCTTTGCCGTCCTAACCTACCTGCTCAGGGCAAGCCCCGAGACCCCTTTTGTTGATATTTTGTTGATGTGATTGTGGGTATCAACAAAATATCAACATCGCATCAACAAAATATCTACGCACGCAGCGTAGGTCGGGTCAATATCAACAAAACATCAACATGAGCGATCAGCGCCGCAAGACCGTTGCCCTCGCCCTGCGGCTTGACCCACAGGAAGCGACCTTGATCCGCGAGAAGGCGCTCGACGCTGGCGTGACCGTCTCGGAGTTCCTGCGAGCGGCGGCTCTCGGGCGCAAGACGCGCAACACCCTGGATGCCCAGCTCATCAACGAGCTGCGGCGTCTAGGCGGGCTTCAGAAAAAGATCCATGTCGACACCGGAGGTCGGTTCAGTCGTGAGACTGCCGAGATCCTTCTTGAGATCAAGTTCGCCATCGAAAGGATCGCGCGTGGCGATCTTCAAGTCGGTAGCTAAACGCGGCGACGGAGGGTCAAGCTTTGCCTCCCTCGTGTCGTACCTGGCGCGAGGCGGCGCACGCAATATCGACTATGAGGGCCGGTCGCCGCGCGGCATGATCGCCGCCGACGCGTTGCGAGCGTCGCCGCCCCGGTTCGATCAGCCGCCGCAGCTCTTCAACGAGTTCAGTACGCTTGACCAGATCCCCACGTTGCGCGAGTTGCCCTTGTTCGCTGACGCGCGGGGCGGCGTTACGCAAGCTCACCACGAGGGCGCGGCGATGTCGATGCAGGCGGCCGTGCCGATGGAAACGAACTGCTTCAGCCTGATGACCGCCGCACAGGAGATGCGGGCGGTGGCCTCGATGAACGCTAGGGTCAAGGACCCGGTCTATCACTTCCTCGTAAGCCTGCAGCGAGGTGAGCGACTTCCCAACAGCACGATGTTCGAGATCGCGCGAGAGACCATCAAGGCACTGGGCTTCGAGGCGCATCAGTACGCCGCCGCCATCCATCACGACACGGACAACCTGCATGTCCACGTCGCGGTCAATCGCGTGCATCCAGAGACCTATAGAGCTGTCTATCCAGACCGCGATCACTACAAGGGTGCGCGGGCGATGCGCGAGATCGAGCTGCGCTATGGCCTGGATCACGACAAGGGCGCGTTTGCCGTCTTCGAACGTGACGGGAAGACCATCATCGACTGGGCCAGCAAGGACCCGAACACGAAGGAGAAGGCGCCCACCAAGGCCCGGGACATGGAGGTCCACGGACGTGAAAGCCTCTTCAGCTATGCGCGCGGCGAGCCTCGCCGGGCCGTGGTCCAGGCGCTGAAGTCGCCGGCGTTGACCTGGCAGGAGCTGCACCAGGTCATGGGCCGCTTCGGCCTGGAGCTTCGCGAGAAGGGCCAGGGCTTCGCCGTCCACGACCGGCACAACCCCGAGCAGACGCCCATCAAGGCCAGCGACATGCATGAGTGCCTGAGCAAATCGCGCTTGGAGAAGCAGCTCGGCCGTTACCAGGCCGCGCCCGAGATCGAGCGGCCGCCTGAGCAGGTCTACAACCCTGAGCGCCGGCCCAAACGCGACCCACAAAGCCGAGCTGCGCGCGCCGAGCTGCGCGCGCAACAGCGGCGCGAGCTTCGAGAGCTGTACGACCAGGGCGCGAAGCCAATGGCGGAAGATCTCGCGCGCCAGGTCCAGCAGCTGCGGGCCGACTACAGGCAGCGTGGCAAGGCGCTCAGCGCCGAGGCCCAGGCCCAGCGCAAGGTGATCCAGTCGGGCGACCAGCCGCCGGCCGTCAAGAAGGCGATGCTGTCGGTCCTTGCGGCCGAGACAGTCAAGCAGCGGGCCGAGCTGCGCGAGGCGATGAAGCGAGATCGTCTCGCCCTCGGCAAGGTCCAGCCGTTCAAGGAGTGGGTCGCCGACCAGGCCGAGGCCGGCCACCCGGCTGCGATCAGCCAGCTTCGCGGCTACCTGTACGCCGACAAACGCAAGCTCCGCCAGTTGCAGCAGCTCGACGCGCAGCGCCATGGTCAGCCCGGGATTGCTGCGCCTGGCCAGGTTGACTTCGAGCCGGAGGCGTTCGAGTTCAAGACTTTGCGGGCCATGACCTACCAGGTCGACCGTCAGACGGGTGACGTGAGCTATCGAGTCGCCGGCCGATCAGCTTTCACTGATCACGGGCGCTGCATCACGTTCCAGGCGCTCAACGATGAGGCCGTGATCTTGGCCGGGCTTAAGCTGGCTCAGCAGAAGTATGGCCAGCAGTTGACCGTGACCGGCGGCGCGGCGTTCAAGCAGCAAGTGGCCCAGATTGCGGCGAAGCACCGTCTGGCAGTTGTTTTCACGGACCCAGAGGTCGAGCGGCAGCGCCAACAGTTCTTTCGTCCAGCGGCACCAGCCGGATTGCCAGCGCCAGCACCTGAACCGGCGCTGGACAGCCCTGAATGGCTGGCGCGGCGCTTTCTCGGTGATGGCGTTCTACTCCGGGCTCTCAGCGACGGTGCTGTTGCACGTGGCCAGATCGTTGGTGAAACCCAAAGCCACATCGTGCAGCGCGTGTCCACTCAGATTGCCGTGATTCACGAGAAGGCTCAGCTCGCAACGACGCCCGATGGGTATCAGCCGCGTGTCGGCGAGTACGTCGCCATCAAGCGAGACGGCAGCACTCTTACCGTCCGAGCCCTCCCACCGCCGCGTCGCGAGCGGGGCATCAAAAGATGACGCCGCCCCAAGGCCGGCTCGGGTTCAGCTGTTTTCTAGCGCTGGCACGCGCTACCCTGGCGGCATGGAGAAGCTGGGCGATACGGTAATGATCCTGGGCCGTACGGTTGAAGAGATGGAGTCTCTGGCCGTTGAGGCAGTCGCGCGAGCCGTTGCGCAGCACCATCGTGAGGGGCGCGCGACCTACTTCATGCAGGCTGGCCTCATTTATGAGGAATCGCCCGAGGGCGTGGTTAAGGTGATCGACCAATCTGCACCGGCCTGTTAGCGGTTCGGTTTGGCGGGGGGGGGGGGGGGGGGGGGGGCCCGGGGAAGGGGTTTGGTTGCCGGCCCCCTCGGCCGGGGGGGGGGGGCAAGCGTGCCCCCCACACCTTTTTTTTGTT
>Ga0116227_10003993_pt1 | contig 32334 bp, 24 predicted proteins | sample S1TSphgellanicum_FD_89693 | JGI IMG/M metagenome (GOLD analysis project Ga0116227, IMG submission 89693) | Host-associated microbial communities from peat moss isolated from Minnesota, USA - S1T2_Fb - Sphagnum magellanicum MG | ecosystem: Host-associated > Plants > Peat moss > Unclassified... | reverse complement strand
GGCACAAACGATTTTTTGTGGGGGATTTTTAGTTTGCAGAATCCGACTGTCCGGGCCGGTTTCCGGTCTCGGAATCCGACTGTCCGGGCTGGTTCCGCCAGTCAATTAAAACGCGGAACCGTCTTCGGACGCACAGACAGACACCACTGTTGTAATTATATATAAGATTGGTTACCAAGGTGGAACCAAATATTATCTCAGTTAAGGTTCATCCACAACCGAGTAATAAGAGGCATCCAGTGGATGATGTGCTGGTGGATGTTGGTTCACCGTGGCCCCCTCTCTTGGGCTTTCGTCTCAGCTTCGTCATTTATCATATCCTAGTTTGTACTTCCGACCCCTAATTCACTCAGGAATGTAGTGAATTCGGGCCGGTAATTCCTACTCGGTAACTACCCGTATTGACCAGTTTCTTCGTTCTACAGAGACCCCTCGGTTTCAGTTCTTAACATTTTTGAAGGGATCGGTCCCGGTCTTTCTTCGGTTTCTTTTTATTTTAAATATGGGACCCCCTTTCAGTTTTGAATTTTTTAATTAGGGGAGCAGTTTTGGTTTCAATTTTTTTTTTGGGCCAAGTTAGATTGATTTTGGTTCTTGGTTAAAATAGCCTTTGATCCCGTTTTTCAACATTCAAAATATCAAAATGGACAATGTAAAGAATATTTAAAATTTTCAATTGTGCCTTGTTTTTTTTTTCCAGCATGAAATTTTGGAACAAAATTTGAAGCATTTCAATTTGGGAACTGACCCCAAAGAAAAAAAAAAATTTGAAAACTTGAAGAAACAAGAAGCACAAAAGAAAGTATTTAAAAACTTAAAAGATTTCTCACCAGATGAAAAAGAAGCTTGAGTTTCTGCAAAATTGCAAAAAAAATCCTTAAACCTTAAAATAAGAACCAACTTTTTTTTTAAATCTTGATTTGGTTTCAATTCTAAAATGAGTTTGAAACTAGACCTCGGGTTTGGTTCCAGTTACATGCAATGCCATAACCGAGGGTGGTTCCAATCCAATTCCAGTCCCATCTGGTTCTAGAAACAAGACTCAATTGTTGATTCAAGTTAATGAATTGGAACAAGGTTTGGATAACTAAGCATGTGCATGAATGAGATGGGAGAAACTAGTTTGGGATTGTATGATCTAGTGGTACATTGCTTTTGATGGTTCTCGTTGGCCTTGCCTACCAAGGCAAGGATATTGTGTTTAGATTCAATAAAGAGTACATAGTAGCTTAACGGACTTTGATCCCTAGGTAATAGGTCTATTTTTGTATGAGGATTTTTGAAAAATGATATTTTGGCTTGTGTTGAAACTTGAGATTAGTTATAGAGTTATATTAATATCTTGAAGAATTTTGGTTTCTTCTAGAGAATTTTTGAAGATTATATTTTTGCATGGTCAAATATTTGAGTTTTCATAATTCTTCTTTTGCCTTCAGATACTTTTGAATGCAAATGGCAAGGCCATAGCGTGACATGACACACCCCTTGTATTGATTAGCGATGATATCTCGGTGATGTCTTTGTTGAAGGATTGATCATATATTTGAACACTTGATCATAATGTATGATGGTCCCATGTGAAACACACAAAAGAGAATGTATGTGTGATAACTCAAGTGAACTTCTTATGTTTCTTTGCATATTGTGTGTAACATAACTTCTATTGGGGTTTATGTAGATCTACAGACAAGTATAATTTTATGTTTTCAAAGCAAGTTCTTATTTGAATGATAGATAATCTTTTTTTTAAAAACATATTACAGTTGAAGTAAAGATTAAGGCATGATTCAAGTTTATGATAATCACTAGTGCCCAATTTGTTGATATTTGACCACCTACCTATGTAAGTTAAAAGAGTAAGACTTTGGGCAAAAAAATGGCATAAAATATGAAGCTATTGGGAATACCAGAAGAAACATATGAGATAAACTTAAGGAACACATGAGAACTACAGGAACATTATGAAGAACAATTGGCAAAACATTGGGATAATATCAATAAGCATGTGTGCATATTAGGGATTTTTTTGTGAAGAACTTTCACCACTTGGTAACAAAAAAAAAAGGCAGGGGCACTGAGCAGTCGAAAGGATATTTTTAATAAAAAGGCTATAAGTCACCACTTTCAAAGGGGGGTAAAAAAAAATGAAAAAGGTTGAACTTGCCACATTTAGATGATAGGTTCTTGTATGTTGCCAATATATAGTGGGGTTTGAAAATTTTCTACTTTTCTGTCTGATCTCTAGCCAAATTTGGCTAAGCCCTCTTGTTGGAGGATCACTGGTCCGGCAACCTCAAAAAATTGGAAAAAAAAGAAAAAAAAAAACCAACCAACCTGGTGCAAACAAGAGAAGGAATAAACAATAAACCCCCTAAATTAAAAATTCTTCAAATGCCCCTCTCCATAGCCTTGAAATGAAAAAAATAAATTTGCATTGTAATTTGTGGGTAGCCATAATTTTCTATTATGTTCCTCATTTTTTTAAATTCAGTGCAATTTTTACTCATAGGTGACCCTATCGTAATGACCAAATACCATCCACAGATCTTGAAGCTTGTATTACTGGAGCTAGCCAAAAAGAGTTAAAGCACACAATACAAATTCATATAGAAAAACTACTACTAGCCTACTAACTATTATTTGACAAAACTAGGGGGTGCTAAAAAACATAAATTAATACCTATCCAGCCTTCTTTAATGTACGAAAACCATCAATGCTAAAATTGACCCCAAATATATATATATATATATAATTTATTTAATTTTATGCCTTAATCTTATTAATTTTTATCAGGTATTATTACTCATAATAAAACTCTCATACACTTACATATGTTACACTAGACTAGTTCGGGGCAGAACCAACACATGAGCCTTAAACCCTAAGTCTAACTAGCAGGAGTGAAGTTTGTAGCTTGATTCACACGAACCTATAGAAACATCCATGAAAGAAAAACTAAGCCATGTGGACTAAGACTGAAAGTACCTTGCATCACCAATGCATTAGTCCCCTACAATGCCCACCACCCACCCACAATACACCAGACTCCAGAGAGTGCTAAATAACTTCACTCTAAATTGTAAGCATTAACCTCCATAAGAGAATGATTTTTTTACAACCACCCACTCAAAAAACCTTCCATGTCCAGAAAATATGTTGGTTCCATACCTGGAGTGCGCTATAGTCATAAGAATCTACATACATCTCGAGCTGTTGAAGTGGTGATGCTCAGAAGACATGAAAGTCCTCAGTAAACATGTAGCCAAGAGAGGCCATGGTCATCAATTGCACATGCCTACATGTACTCGGTAAATGTGTCAGTGAGAGAGGCCATGGTCACAGGTGTACACCTGCAAGTACTCAATCAAATGATGCTATTGGCAAGCCAGATCATGGTCAAAAGGCTAGAATCAAAAATGGAACTCCAAACTGTATCAAAATTCCTCTGTTCCTCACATTTGAATAGACCCACAGCTGAAGCACTCCACATAAGACAATTCCCAACAAGAGCCCAGGGTTTGTGATTGCACCTGAAATTCACAGCATAAATGGGAACAATATTGATGGCAAGCCCCTCCACCTTGATCAGATCAGCAGGCATCACACTTGTGAGATTTACAGTTTATGCAGGTGCATATAACTGCAACTTCCTCAGGCTTGGTATCTGTCAGCAGGCTCCACAAATCATTGGCACACTCAGTCTTGATCCAGCTTTCCAAGAACCATGAAAGAGTAAAGAAGCATGGGCAATTGACAAGTTATTGTTATTGGGTGAAGTCACAATTGAACCGCCAAACTTCACTTCATGCACTATGGGAAGACTCAGCCATGATCCTGGCAAGGTAAACAATCTACAAGAGAAGGAGATGACCAAGGAAACCAAGAACAGGGAAGATAAAACCATAAAAAAACCAAAAGCCATTCAAACAACAAAAGAGGAAGGGAAGATGGGGAACTTTCAGTTCATGATCTATTGAGAAAAGTAAGAAGCATATCAGATGACATCTGACATTGTCACAAAGCATAATGACATGTATTCAGGAGGAACCTCAAGGTTTGCAAGCAGATCAGGAATGTTGGACAATTGAGTTGCTATCCTTCAGAGTTTCTTTCAGATTTTGAAAGTTTAGGGATTTTGCTCAAAAAAGTGGTGAGCAAAAAGCAAAGTTAATACACCATGCCACCCTCTCATTTGGTAAACCGATGTTACATGAAACAGTCTCTGGTGGAACTATTATTTGCTAATGGAACACAATACTGCTACCTCTTTCTTCTTCGTTTCAGGATCCTGTCACTCTTTGGACTCTTGTTCTCTAACTGTGCTACTGACTGCTTCTCCTGTTTCCTCTTCCTTTGTCTAGTGTCTACTGATTGCTTAGCAGTTTCCTTGCTGGAACCTCGCACCTCCTTACTGTGAGGAAGCGCTCCAACATCAACCCCCATCTCCATCTGCACACTCTTCACAACATCTTCCCATGTGACAGCCTCATCATCAGTCACATTTTCAGCGTCTTCTCCAGTATCCAGAACTGCACCAGCATTCGAATCTTCATTCCCTTGTGCTGTTCCCTTGGCTGCAAGACACAGCACAATTCATGAGCTACAAAGATCCTCTAATAGAAATAAAACCAAAAATCTGCAATTTACAAAACATCTGAAGAAAGATCCTTAGTCATAAGAAAGTATACACACTGTGCAAAATTCAGCTGCAAATGCTCAAACTCCATTACATCAGCTGAACCCTACCAATACCTTGTTTCCAAATGCCACTTAACTGCAACCAGAACTGGGACACTTTAATGCCCCTATTCCAATTCACACACTGCATCTGGTATTTTCAGGCTGCCTAAAGTATCCTTGACTGACCTTGGAACATTAAGGAGAGACAAGACTAGGAGCAAGTCATGCTTACCAGCACTGCTTTCACCCAAGACTTCTTCATCATCCTCTTCATCATTCTCATCATCACTAGCCATCTCTTCATCTTCTCCGTCTGTATCTGTTGACACCACACCTTCTGGACGTGCATCATCTACATCAAAGAAGTTTTCCTTCATGGGCACTTTCCTGACTTTCTGCTTTGCAATCACCGCTGCCATAGCAGCTGCTGTTACAGCTGCAGCTTTTTGCTCATCAGTTTCTGGTGTAGTGTCTGCACTAGGTTTTGGTCCAGGTGTTGCTGCAGTTGCAGCTTTCACCTCCTCTTTCTTTGCATCATCTGTCTGAGGGGGAGGCGTAAAGAAGGGGATGCGGCCTCTGACCCAGTCCTGTAGAACCATTTTTGCTCCTGTCTTCAAGTCTGGCTCCCCACCCTAAAATGAAACTCCACCAGAACATCATATTAGTCAATATCAAGGTAAGGACTACAAGAGAACCTCCAAATCAGGCAAGGACACATTCACCATATCAACCAGCACATGAATCTGAAGGTGATGCACATAGTACTTACTAAGGATATCAGAAAAATGCAGTGTACCTTTAGTAGTTTTCCTGATTGCCTGCAAAGCTGTGTCAAGAAATCATTGTCATCCTCCCTGAAACTCACAACTATTCTCATCAGTATATAAAGGATGTGGTCAATGTGTTTCTCTTGGTCATGCACAAACACAACACTCTTCAAAAATATAAATCAGCCCATAACCCCAGTGTCCACAACAATCATCAAAATGTGTATGGGAGATCTACATAGATGTCAGACTAATGTCTACAAGACATGTCCAGATGAAGCCTAGTTGTAGCCATGAAACAATTAGTCAGCGACAGTCGTTCAGATGATACTACAGTGGACTTACACACAGAACCTATGTGCTCAATTGAAAGTTGAGTCACTTGGCAATGATAATGAGCACTCCACAGTTCCTTACCAGTCATGAATGCGGTAAGCTCGCTTGAGATAATCCTTCTTTACTCGCTTCAGAACTTCACCAATATGCTCTGTGGCATCCTCCAAGTTGCCTATCCGAACCTGGCCAAGTTTTCAAACAAGTGCAAATGAGGTTCTCCCACAATATGACACTACAGGAAGCAAATCTCACCACCTACAAAGAGTGCAAAGAAGATAGACAAACTCAGAAGTAAGTGTATGCCTACACATAAACCTTCTGCAATAGCTTAACTTTCAATTCTCTGGCTTCAGAACAGTCACATATCTCTCATTGCAAATCCACAGAGAGTTTCTTTGGTCTCATGGAACCAAGAAATACATCAGCTAGATAGTTTCTTTGTTCTAACGCAACCAAGAAACCCAATAGCTTCTGTATACTACTGATCAGAAATATTAAGAAAGAGGTGGGGTGGAACACTGTTGTTGAAATAGATGGCACATTGTAGTGATGCAAGTTGTTGTTAGTAACAGACTAAAATTCATGGAAGCTTGAAGGTAGACTCAGCAAACCCAAAAAATACCAATTTAAGCTTGCATTTCCTGTTGATGAAAATAAATTGGTCAAAGCTTAACTTAGAAATTGAAAGATTATTGCTAGGAGTAGACTTACCACACCCTTCAATACGATGTCAGTCTCACTGTCTTGACTGTGATAGACCACACCTGGGCAGTCAATCAAGAAGATGCGCTTTGTAAGAGTGATATACTGCCAGACCTTTGTCTCACCTGGTATAGGGGCCACCTTACACACCTGCCAAGGGGCAACACTCCACATTTTATGTATGTCACCACAACAAGATACAGATCCTAACCCTTCCAAAGTGCCTTGTGCATGCAACAGGAGTGAGTCAACTTGTATTGAAACAATACCAACTCAATAACATCTTTACAAAACAAAAGCTGTTGTAAATGCTCAACTTTTGCAAGACAGTTGCTAAATGCATCTGATACAATCTTGGACTTCAAAGGGTATGGAGGACAGACACAATAGATGCAGGGCAAACCATCTTAGTTCGTAGAGTGTTGATAACTGACGATTTCCCAACATTTGGATATCCAACAAACCCAACTGAGATGGCTTGCTTGTCACTCTTCAAGCGGGCAAGTTGCCTTAACAGAGACAGAAGTGAGCCCTTCACATTACATTCAGAAAAACATAGCAACCATTCAGCTCTCCTTCCACTCACAATACCAGCAAATCCACCAAGTTTCAACCAAGTCCCAACATCAACTACAACCCAAAACAAGTAACTTCACAAAGCAGCAAGAGCTGCTCTATTTGTACAAAAGCTGCTGTAGGACATTGAGGGCAAAAGAAAGTGGGAAGGAAGCCAGATGCAAAAGTAGAGGAAGGACAATCTAGGTGATAAAGGAAAGGACTAACCTTCCCATATGGGTTAGTCACACTAGCATGAAATGCCAAAGTGGGAAACTCTCGTGATAGAACATGCAACCAACCCCTTGTCACCCATGAGGGCACCAAATCACACTGCATCACAAGAAAGCATAAGAACATTCAGGTTGATCTCTACTTCCAAGAATTCTCACCAGATCAAAAAGCACCATACAACAACATTCACCCAGACAAAAAGTTTGACCAGAAATTATCACACAGTTATGCTTGGAGATTGCTGTTTATGCTGCAGGATTAACAAGGGATTCTTCAAGCCAAAAGGCCAGTTGTTTCCAGTTCTGGAACCAGCCCAACCTTGTTCAACAAAAGAATAAGGTGCTTGTGTTTGCAGTTGTCTCGCAAATGTTTCTCCAGATGGAGGCACCTTGTACCCTGTGGATCTCTAGCATCTAACACCTGTCCAGAGTTCCACAGCATCAGAACCAGAAAAAGGATAAAAACTAGATCTCAGTTCATAAAAAGATCACAGCAGCTTACACTTCACATGATTATCCTTTACAGTGCAGGATTTTGGTGGCAATGACCCTTACTTAATGAACTACAGGTCTGCAGAAAAACTATGAATTTAGGACGTGCATGGAAACAGAGACTAGAAAGAGGTACCTGGATTACAACATCAGAGGAATCAACAACTTTGTACAGCTCCCCCCAGATGCGTTTGCTCTGGCCCTTGTCAAACATGGTGTGCCGGGCCTGGTCCCTCAGACCGTCATCCTTTTCCCCACTTCCAACTGCAGACTCCATCTCATGACTCTCCTCATAGTTCTCTGTTCAGACAAGCATCCTACTTCAGCAACCCAAGACTTAGCAAAACAAGTACCAGAAGTTCAAAGATGTAAACCGAAGCAATGGGTTCATTTCACAACTGCAAAAAATAAATTCTGCAACACCACCATCCCTCCCATTCTTTCTTCTACAAACCTCGAGTTTCATCAACTTTTTGAACAAGACCATGAAAGTCATCAACAGCAAGCTTTGGCCGACGTCTCTTCTTCTTTGGTCCAAAAGCATCCTCAAAAGTCTCTGTGTCCAAAAGGTGCATCTTTTTTTGCTGCAAATGAAAAAAAAAACCATAGCCATCAACTTTCAGGACCCTAGCTATTTACAACATCCCAGCAAGACACAGAAGCACGCCTACAAACCCTAAAGAGCAGGAAAGCCTTTCGCATCCAACTCCAAGATGCAAATTCCACACCACATTCCAAACTGCAAAAACTACTTCTCCTTGAGTTTTGTCTGCAACATCTAGAGCACCTGACACAGCTGTAATTAAGAGAGAAGGAAAAAGCTGGGAAGTTGCAAAGGTGGCACATGCTGCAAACAATGCGACACAGCAGCATCTATTCTGAAGTGGGTTTTGCACAGCAATCTTTTGTTGCAGTCTTTTGAGTGTTGCTGAATCGTCCAGATGCAATTCTACTACACAAAATATAATTTTTTTTCTGGAACTGAAGAAGGAAGGGATTGGATCAGGTCTTATTTACCTTCTGACGATCATTGAGCAGAGCAAGAGGCAATGTCTTGTCCTTGAGTATAACAGTGTATGCATCTGACACTCTTGCACGCATCTCTTCACGGAAATTTTCTAGCTCCTTCTGGCCTACAACTCTTGTATTCCCTGTACAAAACCACCACGAAGCCGAATTGAATTTCAATAAGAAGGACAAGAACAAGAACAAGTCAGTTTGCCGATCTTCTTCGCCTGGTGCCGATCAAGAAGAAGAGAAACGTACCGAACCAGCGACGATCAGGTTGAATGCGAGTCGATGGAAGCGCCTTAGATTGATACTGGTTGTAAAGCATGTGTCCCTTGCTGTTCCGAATCGGTCGAGACTTGTACATCTTAAGACGCCGCACTGTGGCTGCTGTGCGCGTCCCATTTTTGCCATCTCGCCTCCCTTCATCCAAAGAATGCTTCGGCTTCCCCTTCACGGCCGCACCCTTCGTAGTCTGTTTTCCCATCGCTGTCAAACAGCGAGACCCAGAGAGCGTGCGCACTACCTACAACAGCTACAAGAGTCACACAAGAGAGGGGAGAGAGGGATTTCAGTAAGTTTGAAAGCCATCCGAGGCACGCGAGAGAAGAGAGCAAACGACGAAAAACTGGTACAACAGCCGCGATGAGCGAAACCACAAGTTGTGGAAGGATGGCGCTCTTTAAACCCTAATCCCTAACCCTAAAGTGAGACGCTGTCTGTGAAAGAGAGAAGCAGTACGAAGAGAGATTAGCGATACACTTCTGTCGTAGGAAGGGATTTGTTAGGGGAGCATGAGAAGGAGAGAACGCAATAATCATGGCAGCAAGAATGGCGAAGTCTTGGTCCTCTACCACCAAGCAGGTGTTCAAGATTTGTAGAAACAGCGGTGTCGCTGACACTGCAGCAACAACAGCAGCACAACGCGCAGTAGTTGCCAGCAATTCTTCTCGCCTCACATCCTCTGTCTCATCTCCCTCCCGCTCTTTCAAATCTCTCTTCGAGACCAGGCGCCCCGCTTCCGTCTTCTTCAGGTACCTACCTCATCTTCTTCACTCCCTTGACAACGGTGAGAGAGAAGAATCGAGAGATCGAGAGAGAGAGTGAGAGATGTCTATGGGTGAAACTTCGAGTGCCGGAAACTGAATCGCTTGATCTTTGTGCGAGCAGATTACCAGGAGAGTTGGCGTGTGTGCAGTCGTTGTTGCCGTTGCACAGTGCAGTAGCTTCAGCTCGGATGGTACCGCAGCTCAACGCCACTGCTGACACGTTGCTCCAAGGTAGGTACAAACAAACAAACAAACAAACTTCTACAAACTTTCCTTCATCTTGCACCTTCACCCTCCCCCTTTTCTGTGCAACCTGATCACCCTTCTTGTATGCTTCCTTGCAGTCACCAAGTAGTCAGGAAATCAACAAGTGTGCAATTGCAATCAGATTTTCAAAGCCACTGCTGCTGCTGCTGCTTCTTCTTATGATTAACATCTCACTAGTGCATGCATCTCTGCAATGAAATGCTGTGTTGTGGAGATTTCTTTGCAAGAGCATGGACATGAAGATGTTGTGTTGTGGAGATTTCTTTGCACTAGCATAGACATGAAGATGCTGTGTTGTGGAGATTTCTTTCCAATAGCAGCATAGACATTAAGATCTTGTTTGTTTCTGATTGTGGAGGGGAAGAGGAAAGTGAAGGCAGAGAGTATTATAAGGTTTTTGTACTGGTTGTTTGTTTTGTCAGGAGGAATGTGGATTATTGATGATAATTGAGGGGATTGTTGCAACTGGAGAGAGAAGAGAGAGAGCATTGGAGGGGAAGAGGAGGAATACAAGAGAGAGATGATGATGATGATGATGATGATGGCAGCAGCATTCATGGACTGAATCAAAAAAAAAAAAAAGAAAGTATTCTTGTGTTTACATGATGATGACCACATTTGCTTTGCAGCTCAAGCTCGCTTCTTGAAGCCAAGGTGAATGCCATCCCCACAACTGGCATCTCTGCTGCACTTCAAATGCCATAAGTCCTCTTTGACTTCTACCAGCTCAATTTTCTCATAGTTTTTTTTTCCTCTTTAATGGAGTTTTTAGGCAGGGATGCATATTTGGTTCATGAGATCTCACTCTTCTCCTCAAGTAGAGATTTTTTGGAGAAAAAATGAGATTTTCACAGATTTAGAGTAGCTGTTTTGTAGCTTCCTATGATCACAAACCATTTTGTTTCTTCTCACACTTCATAATACCAAGCTTCATTTTCCTTCTCTCTTGTTGCCGCTGTCATGTTCTTGCCATCTTCATGCTTTCATTGTGATGGAAATTAGTTCTCTATTTTTCTTTCTCCTTGTTGCTGCTGGCCATGCTTTTTTCTTCTCACCTTCTTCATGCTTTCATTGTGATTGAACTTAGTCTTCATTTTTCATTCTTCTTGCTGCCATCCATCATGCTTTCTCTCCTTCATGCTTTCATTGTGATTGAAGGCAGTCTTCATTTTTCTACTTCTTGCTGCCAGTTTTGTTTTCTCTGTCCTTCATGCTTCATGTCAACATGTGAGTTTCAAGTGCTATTCCAACTCTTAACCAAGCCTCATTTGTGTGTTTTAGGAAACCCTAGGGATTTAGGATTTAGGATCTATTGGAAAAGGGGGAAGAATCATGTAAAAAATAGCAGCAGAAACTCATGCTACTTCGCTGCAGACATTTTGTTGATGGAAATGTGCAATTGATGTTTTGATCCTCAAGAAGGGTATTTAAAGAAAACATGAGAACACATTTGGAGAAGGATAGCAGAATTGATGGACACAAAAAGCAGACAGAGTCACAGAGATATATTATGTTATGTCATATAGCTTTTTATGGATTTTGCAATTTTCTTCTTGTTGATGATCTGATGAAGGTTTTTGATAATGTTTTCTGAGGAGTCCTGAAAATGGCTTATTGTTTCTTTGAATGGTTTGTAGGTGTGGACATTGCTCTATGGTTAGTTAGATGACCCACATCTACTTAAAATGTAACCTTGGTAATTTACAAAGCAAATGTGTATATGTTGTATGACAATGGTGTAAAGGAGGGGATTTCAAAGCAAAGAAGGTGCTTTATGAATTGACATAGATGATGAGCAGCATGGTCTTTTAAGATTGCAATACTTTATGGTTATGGTTTTTCTGAAGAGGTTCAAACCCCTTTCAGCTGAAACCTTTTTTCATGTTAACAAACCTTCGTACATCATGGACATCTTATTTGTAAGCAGGCAATTCCAGCATATTTCTGAGGAGTGGTTTTGAACAACAGTGCCAGTCATATGCCATGTTTTGGGGACCTTCAACAGCAACACACACAGGAATGACCACTTTGCACAACATTGTCTAAACATTGAGAAATCGCCCTAATGTATTTATTCATAGCAGGTTTTCCATTGTTACCAAGAGCAAAATAGTGAGTGATATGGTTTGGAGATTTCAACATGACAAAGCAAGGCAAACCAAACAAGGTGTCACAACTACATCTTACCCACTTGATAACTAAGTGTTGAAAAAAGAATTATTTGTTAGTATTATTTTGAAAGCAATGTTTTGAATTTTTTAATATGAGTTTTGAGTTGTTAAACAATTTGATCATTTCAATGCATCATAGGTTTCCTTAGTTCATCATATTAATGTTATAGATTTGATAAAATTGTCATAACTTGATAATGTTTGATATGAATGTGGCAAATGTGATAAGGTTATCATATGTGTGAGTTTGTGGACCATTGATTTTTATTGGTATGCATCTTCATTTATAGGTTTCATTTTGATTTTTTTAATTAATTTTTTTTTGTTGTATATGATTTTGTGTTTCTATTTGTGTTATTTACTTTTGATTTGTAACTATTGTTGTTGTAGTATGTCAATTGCATATTTGTGATGTTTTTGATTTGGTTTTTATGGAATACTTTGTTTGTGGTTTCTTTTATGTCTTTCATTGTGATTTGTTAGGGAAGCAAATGATCTTATGTGTAAACTAATGTTGGTAGTTACCTGGTTTGGCCAATTAAAACCATCGGGTTCGATTCCTATTAGTTGAAATCAAATTAAAACCAAGTTTGATTTTTCAAACCAAAGTTGAAATCAAGTTTAAAACTAAATTTGATCTTGAACTAAAATTTAAAATTTTGAAAAAAAATTGAGGGCAAAATGGTTTGGAACCAAGGGTTAACTAATAGTTAATCAAACTGAGTTACATATGACCAAAATGTGGTTTGATTTCCAAAGCTAAAACTAGGACCAAAATTGAAACTTGATTTTAATTTTTTTATGAACCCAACTAAATTGAACTTGGGGTTTCATTTTCTTGTGAAATTGGACTCAAAACTAAATCCATTTTAATTTTTTAGAATTTAAATTAGAGGTTTTTCATGAAAACATAACTGCCCAACATTAATATAAACCATTTTAAAGGTCAATTGTTTGTTTATTATGTGTTAAAGGTATGTGAAAAAAAATTTAATTTTTTAATTGGTGTTGATATTGAATTTCGTGAATTTTTTTGTTCAATTTTTTTATTCATGATGTATATTGGATTCTACATTTCTTTTTTATTTTTGTGGGAATTTTGAAATTCCTATCAAGTTTAATTAATATTTGAATTTTTTTATTCATCTTCATTTAAATTGTTACACTTTGAATTTTATGTATTGTGTGATATAAAAAATATTTTAAAAAATGTTGACTTGATGTAAAAATGATAGTATACATATTATTCATTTTATTATTTTTAATTATTGATATTTTACATGTAGGTAAAAATAAATAATTCATTTTTGGGCGCTTATTTAGGTGTTCATCATCAATATGCATTGTTTATTGTTTATATTGAATAGTGGAATGGATAAATATAGTTCAAGTATCATTACAATTGTTGTGTTTTGTTGTGTTATGAATGATGAATGTATAAATTAATAAAAAGGCCTATGTATTTTGGATGTAAATATTTTGGTGATTATTTCATCATAAAGAAGGTTATGTGTATTTTTTCTAATTTTTTGATAATTTATATGTGTGTTAGATTCTTTTATTTTGAATGTTTTTGAATTTGATTATTATTTGCAATTGACATTTTGTATTATTTGGTGAAGGAATTTTCAACAAATGTTATTTTCAACAAATGTTTAATTTTACATTCATATTCATTATTTGTAAAAGATACATGGTGCCAACTTTATCATTTTTTGTTGTTTTCATTTTCCACTAACAAGAACAAGCATTGATTTTTTTTAATCACTTTTTTTAAAATTTATTTATTTGAAAAAAATGTATATTAAGTTTTTTTTAAGTATAATGTGTAAATACCTTTTATAATCATTGGGAATTGAACATTTGAAACAATTTATATACATGCAAACATGGTTTTTTAATTTTTTAATATTTTTTAAATTTTATATTTGAGTTTTGAAATGTGTTTTCAATTTAATGTTTTGGATGTAGAATTGTTTTGAACAAAATTTTGCATGTCATGCTAATGTTTTTTTGTTTAAACTCATTTCAACAAATTTTTGTGAAGTTTGATAATGTTTTGATTATAGGATTTGTTTCAATAAGATTTGATAAGTTTTGTAAATGTTTTGAATGTTTGATATGTTCTAATCAAATTTTATTAACTTAGTTAATTAGGTTAAGGCAAAATTTGTTTGTTTGAAATTTTGTTAATAAAAAATTTCACAAATTTATTAGAACTTTTTTTTGTGTTCTAAAAATTGAGAGTTCAAGTATGAATATTTTTTATTATTATTCAAATGATTTTTTGTGTTTTGTTAACAATGTTAAATTATTAGGACATGTTAAATTGTATTATCTATCGAATTTTATTATTTTATATATGTTAAACATAACTAATTATGCAATTGTTGTTGTATGACTTGCAAAATAAATTAGCTTTTTTCCTAAAATTAATAAGTGTATCAAATTATAACATGAAAAAAAATGTATCAAAAACATTATAACAAGAATGTTCATTTTTATTTTTATTTTTATTAATCATATTTTGTTGTACAAATTCAAATTAATTGATATTTGTTTAAGAACAAATTGTGAACAAGTTTTGTGGGCATCAATATTTGCAAATTCAACAACAAGTTGTTGCAAGCTACCATATTATTGCATTTACATTTGTTGTTGTTTACAAATATATAAAACAAATATTCCTAGGTTTCAAAGACATATATGGACATAGGGTGAAAATCTTTTAAAGTATACCACATAGGATGAAAAGGGTCTAATCTTTGTTGCAGTCCTTTTTTATTCTATATTTTGATCCCCATAAAAAACAATGAATCTAAAGTTGTCAAATATTTCATAAGGACCATATTTTATACCACTACAATTCAAATTCTATCATAATCATCCATAAATGTGTCTTTACATGGTAAAAAAAGACTAGGTAAAAAAGACAAATAAAGATGATGATGTGACAAAATTTTGTTACACTTTAAAGAATTTGGACCCCACATGATTCTACATAGAAGGCATATATGTTTGTTTTCACTTGGGTTTGCTATTCAAAGTCTTCCCTTCATGTTCAATTTTGGTTTTCATTAAATTTTTTTAAGTGCAAGGTTCATTTCTTAAACATTTGACAAATTAAATTAGTTCATTTCGAGGCACCTCTACATAACTATGGATTCGGCTACCAAGGAAGGTAACCAAACAAAAAATAAAACATCAAAAAAAGGAAAAAAAAGTTATTGTTAAAAGGTAATTTTACTTTTAAATAAAAAAACTTACAAAAAAAAATCCCTGAATAGGTTACATTACTAGAAGGTAATACCTTCTAATCCCAAGCAAAATGTTTTTGAATTACATAACAACAATTCCTTCATATTGCCTTCATCATTATGCACATTGCCTTTTAGCAATTACCTTATATTGCAATTGTAGTTGCTTTTCGTTGCAATCGTTGTCATGCTCTAGAAGCTCCAAAATGATATTTCAAATGAAACTAAGAAGGTAATCTAAAAAATAAAAAAAACTACAATATTTTATGGAAAGATGAACTTACACTCACACATCCAAGAAGTCAAGATGGAAATTTAAAAAATGGGAGTACATTCAAGGTTCATAACTTTCATTCTCCATATATTCTTGTATTATGAAGTACAACATGGTTTTCTCTTACCAAATGTTCCCAACATTTCCATATTTCCCCCTACACCTCCTTTACCATGCTACATAAAAAATGATCCCCCTCATCCAAGTTCACCTTTTCACTAATCCACGCATGGTCCACATCTTCCCCTAGAAAATAAGCCTTTATCCTAATATTCTCCAAAAATCCCCCAATTGATTAGTGAACCAAAACCCAATCCTTCATCCACATGAAATTAATCAAAATAACTTCATCCCCCAATATACTAGGAGACCATAAATAACATCTATCACTAATAATTAAATAATTACTAGGATGCCCACTAAGTTAGTTAGGCTAGAAGATTTCTACCCTTAACAACCTTTGCCCATTGAAAGATGAAGTTGCACATCTAAGGTTGCAACCCATGGAAAAATGCCACTTTCTTGGCATATTTTTCTTTCATCAAAACAAGACTTAATGTTCAACTAAACCATTCCACATATTATGCCATCAATCCACAACACTTGCTTTGTTTCAATTCCATCAAAGGAGGATTCCTTTTTTTAGAGTTAGGCTATTCAATAAAAATCTCTCTTTAACCATAAACTTGAAGTTCTTTTAGTTTGTGTAACACAAGTCAATAAATGCCTTTTGCTTTTCCATTGCCCACCATTCCATGGCATGGCCATGCAAGAAAGTTTGCACTAGTCACAAACAATTCATACTATTAATGACATTTGCATGTCATAATGCATTTCAAGTTACATAATCCATTGCCACACTACATCCTTAGACATTCAATCCTCAATTAAAGATTTAGGCAACTTGGACTAAAACATAGCCTTTACACTTGCCTCATGTTGAACTTCCTTTTTTTTTCCTACACCTTCATTGAAACATATATTGATGGGATGATCCTTATTCTTTGAAATTTCCAACCACTAGTTGAGTCACCACTTGGTCTCAACGTACGTTTACAACTTCAAAAGTTGTTTCAACAAAAACAAAATCACAATTCGCTCATGAGGGTTAAAGGTGATGTTGTTTTTAATTTGATGTTCAAACTCCATTTTTAACATCAATGTGGATTGGTTGGGAGATGAAGACAAAAACCAAAATGACTTGACACGACCCTTGGCATCCTTGGTTTGATTTAATTTGAAATAAACTTCCACCTGAACATAAACCTCCTTATCTTTGCTAGGTAGTCAAAACCTTGGGTACTTTAAGTGGCTTAAAGGCCTATTTATTGTGGGTATTCCTTTACTTGGCCACCTTGGACATTTCATTAGGTGCCATAGAATTCACCTTCATTTCCAAGGTTTTTTCCTCAATTTGTTATCACCATTGCCTTTGTGGTGTCCAAGTCCATAAAAAGGACTATAAATTCCTTTGCCGATCTAAGTTCCACCTTGCCTTGGGCATTCTCCCCATGAAATCCTGCGCTCTTTGGCTAATGTAACATCTTCACATGCTACTTGGTCTACAATTTCTCTAGTCACCTTGTTAGTAATTTCTTGCACTACTTTATTCACAATCACATCTTGGTGTGCTTTAAGAAATGTCTTACAAACTTTTTTTCCCCTTTCTTGGATGGCAAGCTTGGGTGGGTCAAAAGGTGTTATGATGTTTATTACTTCCAAATTCCACACCGTTATTGATGACAATATCCTCAACTTTGAATTTGATGAAAATATTATATTTTCTTATGAATAAGAATCACACTTTTCTTTGGTTTGCATAAATGTCCAAGAATGCAACTTGTTCCATTTCCCATCCATTCATTCAAGGTCACAATATATTAGCTTTAATATCACCTATCATATCATAAATAACAAGACACACGTAACTTCTCTTGTGTTGTTTATAATTGAGTTTCTGATTTATACAAAAGTGTTAATTTGCATGTAAAGCATGGAGGTTCCTTCTACGGAATGCATAGGTATTGACTTGTGAAAAGATGATATTCAAATCTCAAGCACTTCACATGAGATTAACACCTCAACTTAAAAGTCCCAAACCTTCTTTTCATGTTACATATTATATTTAAAGTCAACAATTGATTTATTTTGAGCCATGCTCAAATTAACTTAATGATATTTTCAATGTAATACATTTAAAGAATTAAGAACACAAAATAGTGAAAAGATAACAAATACATTAACAAATAAAAGAGTCAACACATGGAATGGAAATTACTTATTATTTCATTGGAATTACATTACAAGAACACAATAATTTAGAATGCCCTTCCATTACTTGCTAAGTTCCAACTATGAAAAATTGATCCAAATTCATGAAATTTCAAAGGTCTTTTTGTATGTTTAAAAAAATTTGGAAATTACTTATTCAATGTTTTTTTTATAGTTTTGTCCTATGTTTTTCCCTAAATTTAAAAATAACGACATATTTCGTTTTATTCAAACATCCACCAAATGTTTTCAAATTTATTGTAGGTTTTAATATACTTATAAAAATAACACCATGTGTTGATCCTTTGGATGCACATGTTTTGAATTTTGATTTTTGGAAGTCCTTAATTATTAAAATAGTTCAAAATTTGTGATCATGGTTAAGAGGAAAAAGAGCATACAAGAATTAAATTAAAAAAAATTAAAAAAATGCATTTGAAAAACTTCACTATGCTTCACACCAGACATTCTCCTTCCAAAATCACCACTATCATCACCTTCCAAACCATCACTTTTTTCACAATTTTCATAACCAACACTACCAACACCAACAACTCCCACAACAAACATAAACACACAAATGCACAAATGCAAACTCAACCAAACAACAAAACATAGAAACACACATAACTACTATAAGTTTGAAGAATCCACCAACACCCCTCCACAACTCCATACTAAACCTAACCCTAAAATCTCACACACCACCCACCTAATGTGAACACAACAAAAAAAACTCGACCCATTTCATCTAAATAGGATCATTTAATGTCAAAAATCTAATGGATGCCAACTTTTTTAATGTGATAATCCGTCCCCTTTTCAGAGCATGGCCTAACATTTACCTTCTTCAATAGTAGGATAGTAGATTGTGATACTAAATTTTGTTGAAAAAAAAAAACATTGATTGTCACCTTATGTGTAATGTTAATGTAAATGTTATGAGTGAACAAAAGTACTAAAGCGTGTAAATAAATCATTTTCAATTTCATTCGGTTTTAGGGATTTGCCCAAGGATTCAAATATTCTCAATGAAAACATGAAAAATACAACATCCAAGAAATTGATTTGAAACTTTTTGGCAAGTGACATGATTGTTCACAAATTTCTTTTGCTTTTGTTACAATTCATGATAATAACTTCAGCAAAAGGCACACAAATAATAATTTTTTTTTGGCAACAAGTTCTTTTGTTTTGGGGGGGGGGACGGGGGATTATTCTTTTCGTTTCTTTAAAGAAAATATTTGGAATATTGGAAATTTAATGTAAATTCAACTAATTTTGCTAATGTTTTGAAAAAAAATGCCAATTTTTCAAAAATAAAAAATAAAAAATTGGCAATTGGCAATTTGGAATTGAGTGATTTGAAATTGCCAATTAAGTGATCATTTCAAATTGAGTGATAACTGAAGGCTACCCCAAAGAATCACATAACTTAATAGAGTCCCCAGTTTTGATGTTTGGTTCCTAGTTTGGCAGATTTTACATATAACCCAAAACTGGGGGTGAGGTGAAAAACTGAGGTCCATACTGAGGACCAACTGGGCATGACTTTACAGATAAAGTTTCATACTTTCCCAAAAACCATCAAACTGAACTTTAGTGACAACCTTATTTTTGGAGCCCAGTTTATGCTAATTTAGGATGGTAATACGGTGCTGTAATTGTGACATGCCGCTACATTTGGAGACTGCTTATCTACTTGATAGGGGCGTCCCTAAAGTCGGGTCCAAAATAGCAGAGAGGGCACGGTGGTGGAAGCAATGAAATGGAGGTGTCAATTAGCGTCGATTACAGGTCCTAAGGCTCTTCGAGGAACTATAATTTAGAAGCGGTCCCAAAGATTGGGGGTGGGGGGGGGGTGCCGGCGGTGGAAGCAAGGAAGAAAGGTCTTAATTAGCGTCGATTACAGGTCCTGAGGCTCTTCGAGGAACTATAATTTAGAAGCGGTCTCAAAGTTGGGGGGGGTCGGGGCGGCGGTGGAAGCAAGGAAGAAAGGTCTTAATTAGCGTCGATTATAGGTCCTAAGACTCTTTGGGAGGTTCTTATGGTAAGGGTCCTATACTAGCGGGCCGATGGAGTTTGCGTCGCTCGCGCTTTGCGCCTCCACCGTTTTTCTCTCTTGTTCCCGTTCTCTCTCTCTCTCTCGCAAGCTTTTTGTTGCACTGCTTTTGTTTTCTCGCGCGCTGCTTCGCGCTTGCGGTTTTGGTTAGTTTGCAGGCAGAGCGGTGTCCTGGCAATAATGGTGGATTCAACCGGACATGATGACGAGCAGGTCCAGTTGGAAGATAAGGAGCCGACCACAAGAGCAATTTGGTGTCATTTGGCTCTCTTTTTGTGGCTGGGAGGTTTTCATGTGAATACCGTCGTCGCTGTGGTTTGTCTCGCAAATCTACGCAGCGCTTGGGCTATTACGTAAGCTTCTTTTTTTTCCCTCCTCTGATGTCTTCTTTCTTATATTCGTCAAAACTGCCTTTCGTAACAATCGTTGCATCTTCTTGTTATAGAACTCCGGCGTCAAAAGAGTTGTACTTCTTGTTTCCCGTGAGATTGATTTTCCGTGTGAATAATACCGTCGTCGTCGCTGTGGTTTTATCTCGCAAATCTATGACGCAGCGCTTTGGCTGTCACGTACGCTTTTTTTTTTCCCACTGGTGTAGACTTCTTTCTATTCTTCTTCAAACTGCTTTCGTAGCATTCGCTGCTTCTTGTTGTAGAGGCTCAAGCGCCAAAAGAGACGTACTTGTTGTTTCTCGTGATTGAAATCTGTGCGAATCCGTCGATCGCTCGCTCTAAGTTTTTTCTTCGAGTAATTTGTACGCGATCTACATCTTCTGTTGTCCTCTTAGATTTGCTGCATGTCGATCTTTGTTTTTGAGCTCGAAACAATAGTGTAGACTCGTTTCGCTGCTTTGAGATGATACTAGAAAGGATTGATACATGTATGATTGGGAAACAGATTGCTGGCTGTGTGGATTGCGCTGATGTTCATTCCAGTTCAATATGAGAGTACTCTGGGTGACTTCGTTGCAAAGTAAGGTTCTGCATACCTGCCTTGGACAAGTATTTTTTCTTCCACGAGTGTGGGATATTCTTTGAAGGGGTTGTCTGTTCATGCTTACAAGAGCATCATCCTCAGGAAGTATCGATTCCTCAAATATTTTAGTCAGAAGATCATTTCTTCTTGTAGAAAACAAAGAGAGAGAATAATCTTGTGGAATCAGGCTAGTAGTAGTATTAGCTGAAAGTGACAGAACATCTTATTTAAAGAGGAGAGAACCAGCAGGAATTTCAGGCAGTTCAGGGGGTCTTTGCAGGCATTTTAGGGTCAAAGGTACTGATTGGTGATTCATAGCTTTACCAATGTCTGCAGCAGAAAATCAGAAGCTCTCTGCCCTGCTAATATATGATCTTGATGGGGATTTTGTGTGGATCCCTTGCCAGGTTCATTTCTAAGTATGCACCCAAATACTTTCCTATCACAGTGGTGTTTGAGGATAAAGCTTCTTTTGACCCAAATGGTTGTTATGGTGAGTTTGACCCAGCTTGAAGTTTTGCTACTTGCACCGGCATTGATGTCTCTCATGACAGTTGTAATGTCCACCAAAGGCAAGATTGCACAGCCAGATCATGCTTGGAACAGGAGATCATTGCTCAAAGCACAAAAATGAATCAATAGTCAATGACCAGGACTCTGGAAAAATAAGAATTATTGCTCATGATGCTAAGCAATGTAGACAAGGTGCTTGGGTTGTCCAGTGATTGCAGCAGAGCCACATTCAGTGTTGCCAATTGGTCTTATTGCACTCGCTCCTCAAAGTGGCTTTTTGCCATTCACCAAGTTACGTGCTCTTGCAAGTACTGCTGTAAGTTACTTTCTTGGTTGGGCTTATGACTGAAGCTGCACTAGCTTTTTTTACTCTAGACAACAATCCATTGATCAAGTTTCAGCTGCCACCCTAAACCCTGCAACTACTTGAGGCTTCAAAGTTTTACCCTATCTTTTGACAAAATTTCACAATATTATGTCTGGTGAAGGCTTAGGTAATAGACTAAACCTCTGCAACTGATTTCTGACTGAGAGGTGTTTGAAAACACTGTTTAGTTTTTCAAAGCTGTACAGTGTTTGGCACAATAATATCATACATTAAGTTGACTGATCCACCACTACTAGAGGTTAGATATCAAAGCTCTATCTGACTTTTTGTTGGGGGGAAGGCCAGGTGTTCTGGACACCAATTGTACGGCATATCTGGTCATGGCTAGGCCTGGTACCTGTATCAAGGAGGAACTTTTCTGAGCTGCTTGAATCAGGATACAGTTGCATACTTGTGCCAGGTGGTGTGCAGGAGTGCTTGTACATGGAGTCTGATCGTGAGGTAACACTATTGCCTTCTCCTTCTTAGCTATTGTGAACTTGAATATTCTTTTTGTGTTGCAGCAGGTTGCTTATTGGTCACAGGCATGTGATTGTACCATATCAATCAGTGTACCAAACTGGCCTCCCTATGAAGTGCTTGAAGTGAGTTAAATTTGTGCTTTAACTCACAAGTAGTGGTAGTACTGAGAGTAGTTCTGGATCTGTGTGAAGAGAACTTAGAGTGTATGGATAATGTTGAAGGAGTGCACTTTACTGAGCCTCCTCAAGCTTGCAGGTTGTATTTCTCAAGAACAGGTATGGCTTTGTGAAGGTTGCAATTGAAGCAGGTGCTGCAGTCGTGCCTTCTTTCTGCTTTGGCCAAGTATGATACACCACTTCTATTCTGTGATACTTCCCCAGACAGGAATTTTCTTGCAATTTCAGAGAGTGCAGTGAAACTTTTTTTTCAATTTTTAAAATTGAGTATCGAGACATTAGCTGTGGGCACATTGGGTTTCTGTTCTTCCTCTGCTGATTTTAAGCATTATTAGCTTATGCCTTTTAAGTTAAGTTGGTGAAGCTGTTGAAGTTCACTGTACATGCATGACACTTGCTGTTGTTCAAGCCACTCCTCAGTCTTTTCTCTGGTTTTTAGGGGTAGGGCTCCTTTTTATTCTCTTACTTTTCTTTTCCTGTTTCCTGTTTTCTGAACTTGCCATAACCCTATTGTTGGGTCATCTCTCAATCCAGGCTCACTTCAGTCATGAGTCTGGTGATGTTCTCAATTCCTATGGAGAAACGTAGGTGACTCTAAGTGGTTATGTGGCAGGAACCTGCATTTGTTCTCTTATGCAATTGTCTAATGTGATTATCCAGACAAATATATATCACTGGTGGAAACCAAGTGGAGAATGGTACAATCAAATGTCTCGCAAAATTCGCTTCACCCCCCTTGTGTTTTGGGGCAGATTTGGGTACACACAATCCTCCACTCTAAAATTCCTGTATATGGGCTACTCCAATGTGTAGAAGGCACCAGTAATAATATGGGGTTTATTCTTAACTGGTAACCTAGTGGATACAGACATGTTCACTTGCCAATTGCTGGCCAGAAAATCTTTCATTTGAATGCAAAATATTCTGCTGATCACAAATTATTCCTGTTTCTGAAGTAGGAGGTGACACTACTTAGAGTGTATGCTGCACACAGGAGTGGGCAGCATACAGAGAATATAAGAAAGCAACATTTGATATGTTTCTTTGAGAAGATTCTTGTGATCCTCATGATTGGGGTAGGCATCAAATTAGTAAACTTTAGTCTTCAGTCTGAGTAAGCACATTGTGAATGACATCCCAACTTGTGTGCAGAGGGCCAGTACCATTCCAGAAGCCCATGTATTATGTTGTGGGCAAGCCAATCAATGTCACCAAAAATCCAAGTCCAACAAGAGAAGAGGTAAGCTGGCTTGCTGGCTCAGTAAGAGGTTTGGTTCCTTGGCATTACAAATGATCTTGGGTCATGTTAATCTTTGTGAAGTGGCCAAGCATGAGCCCATTATACACCTGTCAGCATATAGATCCTTTTGACTAGACAGAATCAGAGGCCTGATACTAGCCACTACAGTATAGGTACCTATGAGGTTAAGACTACTCAGATATTGAACAAAACAGGGGTTCAGCACAGCATGGTCTATTTGCAAAACTTTGCCATGCTTCAACTCAACATGTAGAAAAGGTACACATCAGGTTGATAATAACCCATTTGCAGGAGCATGGATTTGATGACCCTGGCATAGTGGTTCAACTCTTAGATTCAAAGCACTTTCAAGCTTGAAAGTCCTAAGCAGAGAGCTCCAATGAGATTTGTTTTACCTGTGCAGATTGCAGCAGTACATGGTCAATATGTGAAAGCTGTTGAGGAGCTTTTTGAAAAGCATAAAGCTGCTGCAGGGTTCAAGGACACTTCACTCTATGTCTATTGACAGGAGCTAAATAATTCCTATGCTAGCTTTATGCTGGTCCTTGGATAGTCAGATCTCTCCAAAGGGAGGTCTAAGTCGATTATAATCAAACAGGACACCAAATTCTTTGGGCATTGAAGTTCAATTGGGTTGCATGGTTCCCAGTCATCATTTTTCAGTGGCATAAAGTTTCAGTTTAGCAAAATAGCTTTTACTGAAATGTTTCCTCCCTTGATGTTTGCTCATTCACTATGCAGTGCAGTAATGAGAAAAGTAAAGGCACATAACATTCAGTTCCTTGCATTTTTGTTCTTGCAAAGATACTTTACAGTTGCAGCACCCTTGCTTATTAACCCTTGAATGTACTCTTTTCTTTGTTAGGAGCTTGGTTTTATATTGTTGCAGCTTGATCTACATGGTTGCAGCGAGGAGAGTCTTGGCTGGGTGACCCATCAGCATATTTGTTGTTTTCTTGAGAAGCTCGGCTCAGCTCTGTCTGGTTGCAGCAGCACCATGAGTTTTGGTTGGTGCGCCATCCTAGATTTCTTTTCACCTTGAATTCTTGCACATAAAAAAATATAATAAAATTGACAATTCTTTACAGCATGTCATTAAGTGCAACCAAGTGAGCGCTAGTTTGGAAATCTGTGTAAAGAACCAGCTGAAATTCCATTTGCAGTTGGATGGCACTTTTATGCAGCAAAGATTTTACTGCAGTAAAGTCAGTGAGAGACCTTAGGTGGACCTTTCAGCAGTCTCATGTCTTTCAGCTGGTTTGTTGTACCATGTATGTTATACCAGGTATGGTCCAGGGGTGGTAGCTTCCTGAAATGGGGAGCCCACACTCCAGGAAGGTCCTCTGCCTTACACTTTATGCCTGTACCCTACACTTTATGTAAGTCAATGGAAAGGTCATTTTGTGGGGTCCTAGTGGATGGCATACACCAAGCCACACTAACAAAGCCAAAATGTGTTGATGCAGGTGGACCAGCAGACCGGGAATGAGTGTATACCAGAAAACTTCCAACATAGGTAAAGCCATTTGTGTGGATGAAATTTTAAATGCTCAAAAATCAATTGTGTGAGCTAATAATAAGAAACCATTGTCCAATTCATTAATGAGATTGCCAAGTTATAGCATTCCAAATCATCTATGTCTGATCACCTATATCAATTACATGCCTAAACTGAAAGAAAAAGAAAACTTGCGTATGTCAAGACACATTCCTAATGAAACTAGACAACATGCAAAGGATAAAGCTTTCAATTATAAGTTTGAATCAAAAGGAGTCATGAAAACTAGAGAGGTAGATTACAGTTCAAACTTCAAACCTGAATGAAATTAGAACTCTTGCTCAAATGTTGTCCATATTTTTCATATAAAGTGCATCAATATTGAAAAACAAGCTTGCATGTGTTTTCCTTCTGTTTTTGGCGTCCACAGATGTTGGCATTCAAGGGGGGGTTTGTTGTGTAATAATTTGCAATGTGTATGACATTCAATAATTTTGTTGGTTATAAGATGAATGAAATTGTACTATGGAATGAAGAGTAGTTTGCACATGAACATCATTGCGGACATGTCATATGTGCATGATCTCAAGTCAAGATGTGCATTGAAAGGTTGTATGCATGAAATTAGTGTAGATTTGAAGGCTACAATTTATGAGTATACAAGCTGTGAGCCAAAATTTAGGGGAATCCATTTTAGACTACAACATGGGGCATGTAAGTTATCCTTATGAGACAAAATACATGTTTTTTAGCATCTTTATTCTGAAAAAAATTACCATAAATAAAAACTTTGAAAATGGAATTACTTTTTGGGGGTTTGATTGCCAAAAGTTTTTTTTTTTAATTAAAAAAAAGAAAAATCACAAGATTGCTCTATTTGGCTTAAGTAGCCAAAAATATAGAAGGATGATACAAAATTTTGAAGGTGATTAACTCTCATGGTTCATGATGCATGTTGCACAACAGGCAACATTGAAAAATGTTGAGAAATATAAATTAGACTTATAGCATGCCTGATGGCAACCTCCGTAATAGAGCCTCCATCAATATTTACCACATTCGAGGTGCAATGTTAATTCCTCCTGCATCCCCACTCATGAACTTGAAAAAGTAGATTAAGTAAAATCATCAACTATATTAATCTTACCACCTAGGCCACTCATTAAGGGGGCTAATTGTTTCTTTTTACTAATGATATCGCAAGGCATTGTTAATATGAGCATTATTTACCAACCCCAACAATTTTTACACTATTTGATTGTAATAGTTCACACAAAATATATTGAAAAGATCATTTTATTGTTATTGTTCGGGATGCTTTTAGAGCATTTTCACACATACTCAATGTTTGGGTTTTCAACAATATTTTTTTCATCCTAAATGGATAGCTTATTATTTCCCACGCCTCACCCATAAACGTGAAAACAACAAATACAAAAGATGAAAGGCTACTAATAGCAAACCACTTGGACCAATCATTTTACCAAACCAATCACAAGTAATCATTCGATTTTGCAATGCTTTTTGATAGCCACAATATCGGTTGCACAAATGCTAGCCCAAAGCCAAATGCTATTATTCATCCAAAACATGTGCAATGTGTCAGTGGAGATGTTCTTATGATGTTTGCACATAATTATCACCGAATCAAAACCAACTAGAACCTAACTGAAAATCCGACAAATATCTCACATGCATAAGTGCTAATTCAATCCAATATTTCTTAATGCAAAGAAACATGATTCATAGCCATTCCATGAATTTATAAAGTGGTTGAAACCAAAGGGAAATTTGTGCAACTTTGTGAAAATTGATAGAGAACAAGCATTTTGTCACATAATGGTGTTACAAAAAACTAGCGCACACAATAATCAAAACACGGAACACATATATTAAATGATAGATACACTTTTAGAATTACCCATTGGCATGAACGTGTGGCCACCTAATTCAAATCCTATGACCACCTAAATTCCTCCCTCTTCCAACAAAGAGAGGCTTGAGGTCTCTAAAGGGTCAAATCACTCTGATCTCTCTATCTTGAGCCGACTGGCCTTCCTCCTCCTCTCAATTTTTTTAGACCATATAAACCTATAACCATATCAAGCTTCCATAGGAACCCAAGTCCCATATTACATTTTGTAACATAGATCCCTGAGTCCAAATAGATTGCATAAACCAGTGCTCATGACACCATCCCTCAAATTGACAACACATAAAAGCAAGAAAACAACACACTTCAACTCCCCGGTGACTACTTCATAAGTTTTACAAAAAAACCACAACGCCCCCCCCCCTCCCCTCCATGATCCACCTTATAAAATTCAACGAACTATGGCTGTTTTTTTAAGTTCCCAGTAATTAGGGTGCTCTTTCATGATATGCACGTCAACAACACTCACATAAAAATTAACCCAACAAACAAACATTGAGAAGATTCCAAGCCACTCTTGAGATCCCTTATGATGATGAAACTTGCAAACCCAATTCATAGACTAAATTTTTGCCTCTTCAAGTACATTGCGCAGCAAATCTCTTTGTACCTTTGTTGGAGACAAAAATCTAGCCTTACTTCTCTAAAAACCTCTACATACTAAAAAAATAAGCCTCCCCCCTTCCCACTTATCTACTTTGTTGTGTCTCTTTCTTTCGTTCCATAACAAGAGTTCCACCAACTCCACATCGCTTGGTAACTCTCCTACCTCACATTCAGCCAGTGTCCAATATTATCCACAGTAGCTCACTCATCCCAAATAAAAGAAAATAAAATAAAAACATCAAAGCAATAAACACCACCGCATCTCCTTCACTCTTTTTTCTTGTCTCCATTGCCATCATGAATAAACACTCCCTACCGAAAACAAGAGAAAACATTCTTTCCTTAAACCCTAAAACTCCTTCATGTACACATCCAAACCTTAAAATTAAAAATTTGTTACAATGTCTCTTCTCGTAATTATGGCAAGGTCAAACCAACAACAACTAAAATAAAATAAGGAATGTTTCATGAACTTTTAAAAAAATTGAACTTGCATTTCAAAGACCACTGAATGTAAATTCTACCTTTTCTCAAAAATGCGAGACCAAATGAACAAACCTATACATGATGGCTAATTGGTGGGAATCTCAAATGAATTGGGTTCATGTGGGTCAATCTATAGCCATACAATAGAGAACAATTGAATGGTGGTCATTTTTCCAAGTCCCCCATGAATCATAAAAGCTACAATTGAGTTGGGTTTATTTCTTCCTTTTTTTAAATGTTGGTGTTGATTTCTTCCATTTCGACAACTTCCATTGCTTCAGTTTCTAAATGATCACAACAATACAATTAAAGACATCTAGAAAGACTATTCATCATTGTGAAACACACAACATCCCACATGTAAGTGAACATCATGATGATGGGTATTTTGGTTACAAGGCTTTTCAACACAAAAATAAGACAAAACTATAATTCTGAATACAACAAAAAACTTCATTTAGATTTCTTGCCATGTCAAATTAACTTACTTGAGAAATCTTGGATTGCTTTATCAATATTCTTCAAATAAGTCAAAAAGGAAGAAGAAATTCACCTTTCTTGTTGCACACACAATACCTCATCATAACAAAAGATAAAGCATTTCTTCATTTCTTTTCAAAGACAATAATTGGAAGATTTGAACATTGTTTCATGACAAATCCATTTCTATTTTCATAAGCATACAGGAGCTTCAACCAATCAAGACATGGAGAGCATATGTAAAAAAACCCTTACCTGGTAAACACAACACTAGTCATCACAAGTCCATTGCACAACCCAAAACAGACACCATAAACATCAAGAATCCTCATATTAAGATTGATTTGTGTCAAAGAAAGACAGAAGTTTCCCAGAAATGTCTGTCTGCACTCGAACTCAAAAAACATGTAATTTGATTGTTGAATTTGTAGAACAAAAGCAGCATCATTTTATGTAAGAAAATTGCAACTGCTTTCTTACACTAGTTTCTCTGTGTTTGCCAAATAAATTAATCTACTCCATCATCCACCCATAGATTCACCCACAAGAACTCCCATGGCAATGGAAATGGATGTAGAAGTATAATATCTGTGATTGCTGAAAAACCAAACTAACTACCTGCCGATTTCCATGCATTCTAGGAACCCAATGTCACTAGCATAAATACTTTGCTATGCAAAGTCTCCTACTACTCTCCTCAAATGCTCCAATGTCATGACATCCCCATTTGTACCCATGGAATTATGCCTTTGTCAAGATCTCAACAGGGCAGATTGCACTGCAAACAACTGCCCAAAAGCACCACCTTTTCCTTGCTCAATGAATCAAATCATCAGAACACTAAGCTTACTGCATACCTCTCAATCAAGCTTCACTGAGGAAAAGAGGTAGTGCACAAAGTAGAATGATGACAGGAATCCGATTGTGCCAGTTGCAAACATGATGGCAATCACCATGAGAATGGAGTAGCCAAGGTAGAGAACAATTGAAACCAGACCATTCAAGCCATGCAGATCAAAGACGAGGTAGTTGATGGAATACAAGAAGACATATAGTGCCACAGAGCCTGATGCAAAGAACGCTTTCCACCACCAGTGATAATCCTCGACGCACAGATGCATATATGTCAGCACCACTGAGACCTCTGCGCACACAATGACCAGCAACACCAACACAACCAACAAAAACCCAAATACATAATACACTTGTCCCATCCAGAGACTCGACATGATGAAGAACAGCTCAATGAATAAGGTTCCAAACGGCAGAGTGCCAGCACCCAATACCAACAGCCATGAAGGGTATTTCTGTGAGGGAATTTCACGAGGGATCTGGTTTGTGCGCACTGGGAATTGGATCTGCTCTGCACGTGCTCCCAAGTAGCCTCCCAACAACGTCAATGGAACAGAGATTCCAAACCACAAAAGCAGCAGGATGAAGAAAAGGTAAAGAGGGATTGCACCAGTGCTATCACCTGCCCACAGAATGAAATTCAGCACTGTGAGGATCGTGAAGGCAATGCCTGGGAAGAAGCATGCCACTTTCCATGCAATCGATCTCCAGCCTGCAGTGTTTCCTTTCAAAGCATGCCACAACCTTGCAGCCACATAGCCTGCAGTGATGCCAAGGAAGAGATACAACAACACCATGCCTGTCAACAGCATTCCTCGCGATGCAGGTGACATGAATCCCAGCGCTGCAAACACAATTGTCACAATCGCCATGCCTGTGATTTGCACTCCATCACCCACCACAATGCAAAGAAGCTCTGAGCATCGTGGTGCACGAAATACATCACCTACCACAAGCTTCCACCCAGAAAGCTCCTCTGTCATCTGCGCTTGTGCTTCCTTGTCAAGCTCCTCATACTTGGTCAAGTCTCTTCGCACAGTTCGCAGGAAAATCACAAACACAATCCCCGCAAGGAAAGAGATGACCATGATAGAGTTCAGAATGGAGAACCAGTGGACTCTTGCATTCCCCATCTTCAGGTAAGCATCCCACCTGCTGGGCCAGCGTATATCACTGAGATCAAACTCAACATCGTAAGAGTACACAATCCGCTCTCCGACTTTGATGGGCTGGTGATGTCCCTCGAGATTACACTGGGCTTCGGACAGGTGCTGATAGTTGGGGACAGAATCTGCAGCTTGGGCATCACGAATGATGCTGCAGGGATTGACTTCAAAGCCAACCACCATGAATGAGCCTTCCAGGCTCTTGTCAGGAGCAGCTGTGACAGCATCAACCCCATCTCCTGTCCCCAAGATGGTACCCATACCAGCTTCCATATCATACTTGTGGATCAACACTTTGAACTGGAGATGGTTGTAGAGATAGTACTGTGAGTCAACTTTCAATCCGATGGGTGATCCAGTCCATCTGAGGGTTTGGTTGTCTGATCCCCAAGTGTACCGCGACACAGGCAAGTTGTCAAGGATGAGATTCACCTGGTAGTAGTCATCGATCCTCTGCGAGAGAAGCTTGACATCGTGCTCCGTGAGCGCATCATGCACGCACACTTTCACATGGGTCTGGTTCTCATTCATTTGGAACTTGTAAGGCGAGTTTTCGATCTGATCCCCGATCAGAAGCTCGCCCAGATTCTCCCCCGTCTTCTTCACCCCCTCCTCCGGTTTGCAGAAGGGAAGACTGTAGTAGCTGTAAGGAAGCTCAGAATCGAACGACGTGATGGCATTCACCTTCACTTCTAGATCTTTCCCTCGTTTGTACGTCTTCAGATAACTGCCCGGAAGGTAGAAAGCTTGCGCGCAAGTGAGCAATCCCAACAGCGTGAGCATTGCAAATCTACAGCTGCTGCAAGAAGCAACTGCTCTCAAGCCTGACGCCATCGCTGGAACTCTTGAACTGCCTGCCTTACGGATCTCACAAACCCTAAACACAAGCTTTGCTCTGTTCCTCCTCTTCTCTCCACCACCACAGTCGTCCTCTCGTTTGCTTTCTGTCTTCTTTCTCTCGCCCTACACCGCCTTGTCAGGATCAGATACAGCCACCTGCTCCAACAACAATAACAGCAGCGGCAAAAACAAGAGCACTTTCTTCTGCTTTTAATTGTGGAAATGAACAAGAAGAACGTCCACTCTCTCTCTCTCTCTCTCTCTCTCTCTCTCTAAAATTTGTTGTGAAGAAACCTTCCTTGTAGTGCGATCGTCTTCACATCACGACAGATTCTTCATGACACAAATACGACGACAACCTCTTTGTCCGTATCGTCTGGCGAGATCCACACAAGGAAGAAGACAGAAAGAGAGCCAGATTATTGAAGAAGGCGTTGGGGTTTGGGGGGGGGGGGGGGAGAAAAAAGGACTGGGGGGAAAGACCGAGGGGGGGGGGGGGGGAAAAAAAAGGCCGGTCTCTGGAGGAGGGGTTTTCTCCTGTTGAAGCAGACACGCGGGCACTCCCACGCAGAG
>Ga0116227_10003992_pt1 | contig 32337 bp, 14 predicted proteins | sample S1TSphgellanicum_FD_89693 | JGI IMG/M metagenome (GOLD analysis project Ga0116227, IMG submission 89693) | Host-associated microbial communities from peat moss isolated from Minnesota, USA - S1T2_Fb - Sphagnum magellanicum MG | ecosystem: Host-associated > Plants > Peat moss > Unclassified... | reverse complement strand
GGGGAGGGGGGTGGGGGGTTGGAGAGGGGAGGGTGGGGGGTTGGGTGTTGTTGTGGCATAGAAGCATGACACATCCCTCATTCATATTTTTTAAACAATACATCCTTGATTTTATGAAATTTTCACTTTGTTTTTAACTTGACTTTTTAATTCTCGAAGCTTTTGTCACAACCTCAAATTGAGGGTTGTGAGATTTCGTGTCCTAAGAATATTCCTATAACAAAAGCCCTATTATACTTGCCATGCTTGCCAAATGGTATTTCAAATAAAATAAACTTATAATTGAAACAATTCAAGTGCTTGGGCACATTCTCGAATTCCTTGACATTGAGTCTAAATGACAAGATTGCCATGATAATCAAAGAGAATATTATATATGGGTACCTTGAACACTCGAACTTACACAAAGGAAACCAAAAAATAATTTAATGCAATTTGAACCCAATTCAAAGGTAGGACTCATAAAGATTTGGCATGAGTTCACCACAAACCAAATCTTTTTAGGATACTCTCGTTATAGTTTGTTCCTTTCTACAACTTTTCATTGAAATTGAAATGGAAATTGGAAAGTCCTTATTTCGAACTTAGGAAATGATTTTGTTCAATTGTGGCGTCAAGCTCATGATTTGGACATGATTTGCTCATCCAATTTGTGTGATGAATGATCACCCACTTTTCTAATGTAATGTGTCCTAATTTATGAAATGCTCACAATTGTCTAGAAACAACTTCGTTTTGAGAATGAGAACATAATATCTTACAATGTTCAAAAGAAAAGAACTCAACTTGAAAAAGATTTGACCTTTCAAAGGTCACTCGAAATAATTAGATCTCTTTAGCAAAACTACCTCCCATGGTGATAGTTCATGTTGGTGACCTCTAAAGTGCCTCCCTTCTACTCCCCCACAATTTTCTCATTTGAACAAATGAAAACAACACTCACTTTAACCTTGCCATGTCTTGGATTTATATTTTGTCCCCTGTCAAGCATTGTCTTTCTTTTGGCCCAATTTCCTTGGCTTGCTTAAGCTTTGGTTGCAAGTCCAAACTTAAGGTCGGAAGGTCACAACATTGTAAAATCTCAACTCCTAAAGCATGGATGCATGTTAAGAATATTGTGAATGGCTCCCCTTAAGTCTCACACATTTCCCTTTGATTAAGTTGTGTTGTTTACTCTCCTTGGACTTGTCCAGGCTTTGAGCTACTCTCAAAACAGGACAAACATTTCTTGTGATTATTTATTGAGTTGGTCATAAACCTAAGGTTAGGATCACAACAAGCCCCTAAAGGATTGAAAAAATCTCCCTGATGGGTAAATAGGTAGATGAAGAATTCAAACCCTTTGCAATGTGAACAATTGTGGTTAGTTGGTTTCCTTTAAAAGGTGATAGGTGAATGGTCATTGTGCACACTCTACCTTTGCATATGAGAACAAAGTGTGAGGAACTTGTTTTTAGACTCTGCCAATGTTTTACATGAATAATTTGAAAATGAAGATTTTTTTGGGTGGTTTCAACTGAAAGAAGTGTTTTTTTTAAAACAAGAAAAGAGTCCTCTGATTGCTATATTTGGTTCCAGTAAGTAGCCAAAAATATAGAAGCCTAATAGAAGGATGATGAAAATTTTGTGCTTCATATCTGGTTTATAGCCAGATTTTGGCTAAATCTTCCTAGGGATGATTGCCACTTCTTTTACATCTTTCTGCGGACAATTGTCAGTTAGGCTGCATTAAAAATTTCCTAAGTAAAACACTGGTTGGGGCCCTTCCTATGATCCTATCCATTCAAGCCTTATAGTTTCTGGTAAGAGCTGCAAAATCCCCAAGGCTTGATGAAAGTCGTACTAAGAGTCTTTTTTTTAACAAGGACAACGAGAACTCATCATTGTTTGGCTCAGCAAAATGGATTTGGCCCAGCACTTTTGCACAGTTTGTTGAGGTTGGTAGAAAGCACATCAAACCTTAACACCTGTTGGAGTAGAGTGTAATAAGTATGATATGACTGGTGCTCCCTATTTCTGATTGGCCAATCATAATGATTAGTGCAGATGTAGTCTCCCACCTATTTGCAACTGTGCAGTCCCAGTTTTAGTTTTTTGGGTGGGGTTGGAAAAAATGAGTAAATAAGTAAAGCTTGGATGTGAGAAATATATTTGCAGGGTCACATACGGAGCACTGCTTAGAGCAACTCCACCCCACACCTGCAAACACCCCTTTTCATTAAATCTAGCAGTAGGATAGCGGAAATTCAGCCAGGCTCCTCTATTGATGTCCATTTTGCAGTGGTCATTTTAGCCCCTTTAAAATCTTTTTTTCTACTATGGATTTGGACAGTGACTATTACTCTTCCAGATGTAAAGACATACATAAATCGTCTTTGAGTGTTTAGAGGAACCCTCTTTTATGACATTTGTGGGTGTGGACAGTGATCATTAAACACTATTCTATTTTTAAATGAAGGAGTTGTTTACAGTTCTGGGGTGGAGATGCTTTTACATAAGCACCTTGATAAACTGGCCTGGAGACAATATATGTATCTTCTTGACATATATATTTCTCCAATCTGGAGCAAATGTTGAACCCCCTGTTTCAAACAACAAAGGAGAAGCTGTACTAACAGATATGTGCAGCCAAGCGGCCTTTTTAATGAGTTAGTTAGATACCAGCCTGTGTGTAGTGCATGGAATTGTCATATGCAACTAAATAATCTTTGGTTTTATTCATCCTGTCAACTAGGTTAGCTCCACCACCAATCACCATTTTTTTGAAGTTCAGAAGCTGTGTCAGAGCTCTAGGAAGCATCACATCATGATTCTACAACAACAGCAACAACAACAACAAAAGGACTAGTAGTATGCATACTAGTATGATAGATATATAGGCCACACACTTTGTATGTAATAAACTCATGATCATCATCCTCATGTAGGTATTCTGTACTCATTGCCAACTTGATGCAATGCAAGCCAGTTTTCAATCCACAGACAGACATTTAGGATACCAACAACTCCCATGGATCTCCCTACCTAACCCAAATCCCCTTGTGTCAGACAAGTGTATTTAGTAACTCCTCCAAGTACACTCACCTGTAACTGCCCTCCCTGAGGATGATGATATTAGGTGTATAGGTATCCATGAGCTCTCTCTAGGCTACTCAGATCAATCATTTTAATTTCTTTTTTGTTCACCTTCTGTTCCAGTGTGTTTTTTTGTATAATTTCTTCTTTTTTTTTTAAGGAATTTTTTAAGGTGGCCTAAGTGGTAATCATCCTCATGAACAAAGTAGAACAAGCTGGATTTGTTCTAGTAGTATTATTGTGGCACTTTTGGAGTGGTGTATTAGTAATAGTAGACTTGAAAAATATCTAAGACAGATATGTACAGACGGAAGTACCATGGCAAGTTCAACATTTATGTGTCAGGATACGTATTTTGATTTTGAAGATTCCAAGTTGAAAAATAGAAATTTTAATTATTTTTAAATATTTTCTCCCCAAATATTTTTCTTTGGAAAAAAAAATTCCAGGCTATGGATTCCAGGCTATAGAATCAGCCTTTTTTTGGGGGTTAATTTTCATGTTGTGATGACAAAATATTTGGGTTTTTTGGGATTTTTTTTCTTTCGTAGTGTAAATTAGATAGAAATTTGATAAAATTTTGGTGAAACTCGCCAAACTTCATTAGGGTAAAGCAGCCCATCACCAATCACCTGCCTATAACTGAACATTTTGGCAGATCTTTTTCACTTCTACATTTTGAGTGTTTTAAAATGTTATAGAAGCGCCTTCTCAAGCTTTACAAATCATCTTTGAAATGCAAAGCCAAGAGATCAGCCAAAAAGAGAGAGCTGTAAAGAAAGAAAAAAATTCGAATTGCAAAACATGTCTTTTTTCATTTTTCTTCATTTTGACCCCTCTTACTTTCAAACCTCATAACTTTCTTATTTCTTATTCATTTTGAAGAATTAAAGTGCTATAGGAGCACCACCTAAAGTTTTACAAATCATCTTTGAACTCTAATAGCAACAAAGCAATATACAAGAAATTTTTTTGGTGTTTGGGAATTGACCTTTGTAACGTTTGATGGTTTGTTTCTTTTGAGTTGCGGGTCATAACTTTCTCAATTCTATTTCGTTTTTGACAATTTTTGGTGTGCCAAATGCGTCAATAGGAGGGGTTCAAATTTGGTTTGGACACCAAAAACAATACAGCCATTCCCTTGGATCTGGCCTGCCCTGAGCACTTAAGTGTTCAGTCACCGGCCAGTGTACCCCAACCACAAAATTGAAAAATTAAATTTAAAAAAAAAAAAACCCTTTATTGAATAAGTCATTAACTATGACATAGAATGTTCTTAAGAGTCAATGGGCCTGGTGTTAGTAATATTCCTCATAATGAGGATAATGAAACTCTGGTTATCAAGAATATTCTCCAAACCTCCTTCCAATTTGATTGAAGTAATCTATACAATATGAAATTTGATGTTTATGTTAGATACTGGTCTTCATATCCATTAAATATGAATTTTGATATAATATTATTGAACATGAAGACCAGTATCTAAACCCTAAAACCAGATTGGTCTGGTCTCTCCCAATCCAAAGATCGAAGATTTGGAAGAAGAATAAAATGTAAAATCCATGAGTAGAGATTACCTCTTTTGCTATTATTGCAGGATTTTCATGGTCCCCGCGGAGGTTTTTTTTTCCCCCAATGTTGTGAGGTTGATGGACTGGTGATCATTCACAAGAAGACTTAGCCAAATTTGTTTACAAATCCAGGAGAAAAGTAGAATTATTTTGAAACCCCATCATATGCTGGCGACATGGAAGAACCTATGGTCTAAATATATGGTGATTTCAACTTCTTTTTTTTTGGCCTCAAAATATGTTGAGTTTGGTGCCATTTTTTCGGCCCAAAAAAACCTTTGTACAAGTCCAAGGTTGGTATGGTGACCTAGCTTGTTATTGGTAAGCAATATGTGCAACTTAGAGAGGCTAGCAAGCAGAGGCTAAGATGGAGGATTGTTTCAAGTCTTAGTGATGCCACCAGGGTTCTCTGGGTGTTGTTCTTTTTTGGATTCAGTAAACTTTTGGCTTGCCCCTCACCCTTTTGGGGTTCTACTTTGGGCAACAGATTAACTATGGACTATATTTAACCAGTGCCCTTGAGTCGGTTACTTGACAGAGTCCATTGACCAAGAGGGCGGAGCATATGAGTGATGGGACTCAGCAGAATGTAAGTTATGAGGTTCAACAAACCAACGACCAGGAACGTGCAAAAAGATATCAGGGAGGTACGGAAATGCTGGAGAGGCAGCAACATCTGTGACATAACTAGGGAGCTCTCATTCAATGGCGTGCTGCCACGATAAAACAGAAGCTGGTTACGATCTTCAACTACGGAGTTTCATCTCCCACTTGCTGTAAGGAAATGCATTCAAATTGGAAAAAGACATAACAATCCTCCCAACAACCTGTGGCCAGTGCCACCACCGTATCTGTATGTAGCATGTGGGCTTTGGAAGAGTCTGGAATCTTAAAAAAGACAAGATGCCACATTATTTCCTCCCATAAAAGCCAACTTTGGCTGTAGTGGGCATGGGCATGCATAGATGAAACCATCCCAGTTGGAGGAATCAGCTGTGGTTAAACAATCAATCATCATCCACCTAGGCAAGCCCAGGTTATGATCAAACTCTGTTCACATTGAGGTCAATTATAGGATTCATTTTCCAGACATGACAAGAACATGCAAAAACAACAACACTCATGCCAAGCCCAGTGCACCACCATCCACTGGATGCCGTTGCGGATGAACCTCTGTTGTGGATGACTCCATTGTGGATGAACCTCAAATCAACTTAGTTAATGTCTAGTTTCACTTCGGTAACCCTTCATTCTGTATGAAGTCGGTCATATATAGGAAGATCAGTAGGAAAATAGGTGACTACTAGGTAAGTAGATGGTTTGTTTCATTGTTGGGCAGTTCTCAAAAACTTTGGGAGAATTGTCCATTCCCAATTTTCTTGTAGAGTTGTAAGAGCTGGGCCAATTTTGATTGATTATTGAAAACCGACCCAATAATTATTGATAAGATCATTGATGACTTACTTTCCCATCTTCAAATTTTGTGAAAATCGGTTTGAGAACCTACCTGCACATAGTAGGTAACATCCAAAGAACTAGCAAGAGTCGATACGTTGCCTATTGAATTTTCAAATTCAATAATCTACTTGGATGATTAGAACTTCATCCCAAGTAAATTGTCAATCCTAAAAGCCTAAACCTGTTTAGGTCACTCGGTAGTACCACCACAGATTTTAAGGGCCACTTTAAGCAAGGGTCCAAGGACCGGGGCCCAATGAAATCAAGCATTCCTATTGGTCAAGAGCTTTAAATTGGTCCCAAGGACTTTAGACAAGGGTCTAGGACCAAGACAAATCAAATTGTGATTTAGCTTACATGGCATCATTTTGGAGGGAAAGCCAATTGGTCCAAACCAAAAAAAACAACTTCAAGGAAAGCTCACGGTATGGAGAACCAAAGTATAAGCTAGGGTCCAAGGTTGTTCATTTTTTTGCTCTTCTTCATTGTTTTTTTTTACCCTAGTTGTTCAAATTCTATGAGAATGGAAGATGCATTTATGGATTGAGGACATTCTTGAAAGCACACCAACTGCCCCATTTTTTTATCAATTCTAGAGTTAACATGGCTAATTTTATGGATCCTCGCAAGGCGGTTGTTGGAATCAACCCCAAGCCTTTAAACACACTCATTTTAACTTGAAGAATTTTTTTTTTAAAAAAATGTGAAGAAGGGTTCAATTCAAGGTTCAATTTGCTTCAAATTGGTCCTTGGGCTTTTGGGTCTTAGACCCTTGTCTAAAGTGACCTTAACATGTTTGGGTATATATTCCTTTGCATATTGTTGAAGGACTGGACATTCCCATTCCTTGAGAAAAGACAATGATTTGAAATGTGAAATTTATCATTTGTTCAAATGAGCTTTCATTATCTTATCTTGATATTTTTTTATATTGTCAATATGTGATCACTAGCTTATAGTGTTTGTTAGGCTATTAATGTGATTTGTGTTTTCTATTGGCACAATGAACTTTTTTTGTATGGATTTAACGTTTAACTTGTAAAAACTATGGACACTTTTTGCGTGGATACTCATGGATATAAAATATTCTCCAAATACATTTAAGAATTTTCTACAAGTGCTTTGGACTTAGAACTTGATTTAGAGGCCTTGAGAGTTTGGGATTTTCACAAGTCCAAACACACCATGGAAGTTAATAATAATCAAGACTTGGTGGACTTGTTTGGTATCAATGTTTATCTCTAAAGAATACCCCTAGTTTTCAATTTGTCTAGGTATTAATTTTGGCAAATATTCATTCATTACAAATAAAGGTTGGTTTTGGAACATCTAACCTAAGAGCCTCTTAGTAATATGGACCCATTATCAAAGGGTTGGTTTTGTGGGTGAGGGAGATTGCTACAATGTTAGAGCCAATGTTAGGAAAAGGAGATAGAGTAGTAAGCATATAGGCAAGTCGATAAACATAAACAAGTCAAGATGACAGAATAGGCAGAATAATGTGATAGAGTAGGTAAATCGGTATGGCAACATATCGTTATGACAACACAATGTAGTTGATTTGTGGAAAGTCAATTTGCTAGACAATTAGGCAATTATAACCATTTTATGGGGAATATAAAATACATTTTGACTAACTTGCAGAAGGTTCAAATGTTAATTTTCTATATGTTTATGCTAATCTTTTAGGAGAAGAATTAAATAGAGGAGTTATGAGAGGAAAGGAGGGAAAAAAAACATTGTAGAACTTCATGGTTTATGGAAATATAAAGATGTTATTTCTACCAATCTTGGTGCTTTAAGTATGTGGATTTAATTGAACGACTCTCCAAACTTAGAAAAGACTTGGGATTCCTCAAGTTGGAAATCATAACACATTAACATTTTTGATTGCTTAAAAACATTACCCAAATGATTGGTTACTATAATTAATACCATATTTTCCTTAGATTGTCACCAAGTTATTTCCCCAATCATGGGAATTTTTTGCATTTCTTAACCAAGGTCTACCCAATAACATATAATAACTTAAGTTACATTATTATGTAATATTGTGAAAATGACTACATAAGGTATCACATGTATTAAAATCCTCGTGTTATGAATTAACCCTACCAATTTAATAGTGGTTTGGTCCACCATTCATAGATTGTAGGGAATTGATTTGGGTTTAGATAGCCCTAACTTATTCTTGAGTTGTTTTGAGATGATATTTACTCCAAAACCTCCATCCAAAAGAATGTCATCAATTATGTGTTTTCCAACCTATATTTGGATGACTACTATATGGTTGTTTGTTGTTATTGTGGCAATATTTGTTTCCATGGCAATTCCATTTACTCAAAATGGAAAACCTTTTTTAATAGGTTCGTTCAATATTGTGGCCTTCATTGGTTTCATTTTTTGCCACATGTATCTTTTCAAGTTAAGTGCAATCTTGAACAAAAACCCTAAGTTCAAGGTATACTTGGTTTCCAAATTTTGCCTATTGATATCTTAAAAATTTTCTTTAATAGATTTGATATAATTAGAAACCAGAAGTGGCGGATTTAATATTAGAGGTAGTTTAATCACACTAACAATATTAGATAAGTTCAACTAGCACTCCAATTCTTTGGGTTAGTCAATATTTCCCCTTGTGGTTTGTCCACATATAACTATTAAATAGTTTCCACAAATGATTTCTTCAACTCATTTTTTTCATTCCAATTTTTAGCATTTTTATTTTTTAGTGGCCACCATTCCTTCCCTTGAACACTTGTTCTTTGTTCTTCTTGTTTTAAGTAGCTACTACAACCATGTTGATTAAGGCAATTAATGTTTTTTTATCAATTGTAAGTTGACTTTCTGTTGATTTTGTGTTTTTGTCCTTCAACATGTTTTGCATTTCACTAGATTTTGGAAAATCTACCATCTTGTGCCCAATGATACCACAAGTGTGATAGGGGTATTTTGTGGGTTTAAGAAGTTGACTTGACTAAACAATTACCCTTGAAACTATATTAACCACAATTTCCTCCTTGATGTGAGTGTCTCCATCACATATTAGTGCAGTTACAATTGGTACAAAATATGTTGTTATTATTATTATTGTAGGTATTGCTATAGGTACGGAGTTATCAATTGGTTACATTTTTTGCTTCAATAATGTTTTCTTTATAGGTCATAATAGATTCCTACTAATGCAATGATGCCCTTTTAATTCCTACTATTACAATATGAAGGTAAAGTTGCAATCCAAATTAAAACATTATAATTTTAAAATTATTAGTAGTTTTCATCTACAAACTATTAACTAGCTTCATTAATTCTTTGTAATGTACCTATGCCCTTTTCATTTTATTCTATTTGAATGTCTTCAATTGCATGTACACTTGTTCATCATTCTTCACCATCTGAAAGTGCTTATAGAACATTTGCTTTAGTTCAACATGAATGCATCGTTAGGATGTTTTTCAAAAATGTTTTGGTTGCATTCCAAAATATTATTTCATAAAATAAACATAATAAGTTCACAATGTCTCTATTTTAGTCTCTTCGTTGGCTTTGATTACAGCTTTGAACATTCACACATCTACATCAAGATTGGTATCTTTGATGTATGGAGGATATGAATTTGTTTTTTCATATGCTACCTCTTGGTTTTTACTACTACAACATTATTTGTTACATGTAATAACCAAGTGGGTAACAACATATGCATAATTGCACATTAAGGTGGACCAAAAATGGCATATGTGGAGTCCATAAACCACAAGGAAAATGATTTTTGGCAAGGTATCAAATTCATTTTTTATGTTTTAATGGATTATGTTTTAATGGCCATTATGTTTTTATGGATTTAGGAAAAGAATGCCATACTTTGAGTCCATAAATGTTTTCTATGGATTGTGAGTAAAGATGTTGCATCATTTCAAAAGTACATCCCATAATGAATTTATCATTTTTTCCAATTTATCACCAAATTTTTCCCTCTATTTTTACATTTATGTTACATTGGTTGGATGAATCTCTTCTAAGCATTTAAGGTTGTTCCAATTTGCATTGTTCCTACGATTGTTCCTACCTTGACCTTTGCAAAAATTGCTTATGTGTTTATTCATTTATGGACTATCTAGCGTGCAATCACCCACATTCCCCATGGCAAGTCTAGGAAATGCATTGTTCTCACCAACTAGCATAATTGTAATTCCACTAGATGGTATTGGATAACTAACTCCAACTATAAACATTCATGTAGTAACAATAGGTCCTATTACATATTATATGGGTATTGAAGGAATGTATAAATAAGACATTGGTATTGTGGATAGAAAAAAGTAAGGGTTGAGATCCATCTCTAATACCTCTTCGCACATCTCCAAGATCAATTGTTCCTCCTAGATTTAAATTAAGTGGTTGTCCTCCACCACCTCCACCAACTACCATGAAAGGCACTTTATTATATGCAAAAATTATTAGTTGATGATAACCTCCTATTGATATTCTAGTTGTGATGCATCCAATTATGGGTGCACTACCAAACCTCTTCACTTCATTTGTATGCGTGTTCCAAATAACATATATAGGCCAGGTAGACCATGCTTGAGTCGAAAAAAACCTATGTGTAGCAAATTCATGCATATAACTATTCCCAACACCTACTAGAAGTCAAACATGGTTAACCTCAAGCTTAGAAGAACCACATCCATTTGCATAGCCCAAACCAATTTTGCCCATAAGAAATGAATGTGTGATCCCAAAAACCCAAAGCAAAAGGTGGCATCAGGCAAAATTAATGGCCTTCAGGGGGTTGACAAGTTTCATGGTTGTGTTATTCCAAGTTTTTGGGTGAAAGTAGATGTTGCAGTCATTCACATGGTTGACATTCCACTTATGCACTCACGTAAAGTCAATGACCAAGTTGTAGTTTGAAATGTGGTAGGAACTTCTACCCTATGGAACTAGAAGTATGTGAAAATTATACATATTTGACAAGGTTTTAAAATGACCAAGCAAATTTTATTGTATGTTTGATCAGTCATTAGTTAATCAAACTTGATAAACTTGTGCTTTGTGTTTGGTATTTCACTTGGTTATTCATATTATGTTCATGCACTTTTATATATTTAATAATGTGGTTGACCCAATGTTTGGGTTGTATCAATTACTAAATTAATTACTTCTTACATCACAAAAATATTCATTTGGTTTGGGGTAAAACCAAACTAATAGGGGCCAATTTTAGTGTAACCAATCCTTGGTTTTGAGTTCATAAGTCTCATAAACTAAGTTAATGTTGAAAGCTAATGTTGTATTTATGTGAAACCCTTTTTAATATGTTAATTTAACATTTAGTAAAACTTGGAAGGTAATCCAATAAATATAGAATACCTTTTAACACATTTCAAAACCCATAACCAATGCTTTTTAACACAATGAAATAATGTAAAAACATTGTTTATGCACCATTGTTTAGCACTATCTTAGGATTTTCCATCCAATCTTGTGCTGCCACATCATCTTTTTAGGACTAGTCGTAGTGACTCAAGAGGTTGCCATTGGCTCCTATTAGCCCGTTTTTACCCTTTGTTATGGTTGAACATATGTAGGTTGATTTAGAATGGTATTATATCAAATGCAACTCTAGGTGTGACTAAGTAGACTCCCAATTTTAGTTCATTATTAGGTGTCACTAAACTATAATCTCCCAAATGTTCAATGTATGACTTGCATATGACTTTTTACATACATATGATTAACAATCGAAGTCATTTTAGAGTTGAATTAAAAAGAAATCAATAACTATTATTTAACTATGAAAAGTACTAGAATGACTAAACAATGACTTCTCTATATATGGTTTAAAGATTTGGCACTTTTAAAACCACTCATCAATGACTACAACTTTAGCTTTCCCTTGAACACATGAACAAATACAATGATGACATGTGTTTCAATCCATTGAAAGGCCAAATGTTCAAATCATAAACTACCATGTGTCATAATCCACGACTGCCATGTGTAATATTAGTAATGAGTTTATACTATAGAAATATTACATTATCACTAATATATGACTACAACTTTGGCTTCCCCTTCACACATATAAAACTTTTGCCAATTCATGATCAAATATTCACACACCAAGTGGTCCATTCATCTATTACCATGTGGATCAATCCCTATTAGCCATGTGTACATATGCATGACAATGCTAGTCATATGTGAATCATATAAGTGTCATTTATGATTATAAAACTAGTCATAGATTTTCGATTTTCATCTAGTGATAATTTTTGGGCAATATATGTCACCAAATGAAGGATTACTAACTTGTTCAAAACTTAAATGTGAGAATATGTTTTGAATCATAAAAAAATTGTTTAATTTTACTTTTCCTTTGTCAAAAGCATGATTTGAGATAACCTTCTTTTTATTAGCAAAATTTCATGCCAAAAAAAGAAATTAAAAAAAAAATTGAAGTTCTCAATCGCTTGAAATGAAAAAAAAAAGAAAAAAAATTGCCATGTTCATTTATTTGGTTTTTCATTGTGTGGCCATAAATATAAAAGGATGATTAAAGATTTTATACTTTATTTCTCGTTTATAATTAGTTTTGATTAAATCTTCTTAGGGATGATCACCATTTCTCTTACATCTTCCTATGGATGATTGCCACTTTGGCTACAAACATTTTTTTTTTAAAACACTAATTTGAAACACAACACACCACATTCAACTCTCATTCAAAGAAATTCTAAAAACCACCTTTTATTTTTATTTGGGCATCTATATATTGATGTTTTTCACATCCAACATCCAATTTTAAATATTCCTTCACCCTCATCCAAAACCATCATAAATGAACCATAAATAATAGATTATTTAAATCTCACCACACTTAATCTAATCATTATAGTTGACTAATCAATAATAATCATTTTATTTTATTGGTGACTTTGCAAAGAGTTAAATTACACAATGCCTATGTATAAGAATTTTTCATTATTTTAGTAAGTGACATGACTTCATCCAAAATGTGTTGTATCTAAAAATATATATACAAGGCACTTTAATGTTGTCAATGGACATGATATTATGATTACAAATTTAATGTGAATTTGGCACTTGAATAATAGCCATCTTATATGTTGGCCTTTTTTGCTTTTGCTCGTATGGGTTTTTTTATAAGGTCTATAAAGCTCCTCGCTCCTTTTCTCCATGGTGTTTTAAATGATGAATTTTGTTAATTTTGGTTGGGTTTCCATGGCTTCCCAATCCAAACATTGCCTCCTTCTAACTTTAGGTCATTTTGTATTGTGTTACTAATTTAATCCTTGGTGGGGTCTTTGAAGGTTTTTCATATTGTGGATGCCCTTCAAGGGCACTTAATTCCCATGGTATTAGCACAAATACATACTAGTCAAACAAATTGACCACAAAGTTCAAGTTATGTAGAAGGTGAGGAACATTTTTAAAGGCCTTCCTAGATTTGTGGGCCAATCCTCACATGGAGATGTTCAAAAAGTTCTTTGCAAAGTTGTAAAGAATTTGTTGAGGGGATGTCAAAGATGTTACATGTGAGAGTCACGAATCACATTGGATGTCAAGAATATTTATTCAAGCAACAAACTTAAAAAGTGAAACAAAACATTTCCCATGACTTTTGCCACTTAGATTTCATAATTAATACACATTCAATTCATATAACTAATTTCTTCAAATAATTTGTAGGATGCACATTATCTAAATGAAATGGCTACCTATGACAATTACATTATGTTTATTGGTATTCCTAATGAAAACTTATGTTAACATACAACATTATTGAAAAACATCAAGTTCAAATCCAAACACCTAATTTGATATCAATGAAAGCTCATGGTAGCTAGATAAACTATTTTTCATATTGATGTAAGTTGCGCTTTTTGTGTGAACAAATACTCAAAAATATAACAATAATTGTTGACATTGTGGTCCTCATTCATTCAAGTAGGCCCTCCCAATGATGTTGCTACAATTGTAACATGACAAGATAATAAAAGAAATTAGACACCTCAATAGGTATGTAGCTTACAAACTCTTGAACAAACTTTTAGTTGTTATGACACCTTGAAAGTCATTTTACTTGCCTCCTCCACCACCACCACCACCTCCTCCTCCCCCCCCACCACCTATGGCAAAATCAAGACATGTCAAGTTGAATAAAATAATCAACACTATGGATTTGTAGATTGTTTATGGATCATGTTTCGAACATTTAAACTTGCAACTCATCTTCATCAATAATAGAATTCAATGTTTAAATAAGCATTCACCTCCCTCTCCCCCAATACCTATGGTGAAATCAAGATGTGTAAAATTGCATCAAATGTGGATTTTGCACTATGGTTATGTAGATTTGTCTATGGATCAAGATTTCACCTTTCAAAGTTGCAACTCATTTTTGTTGATAATATAAATGCCCAATAGGCGAACAAATATTGCTTAATGCCTATCATAAGAGATGGGCGATATTTTTCCACATACCTCCTCCACCACCACCCCCTCCACCACCACCTCCTCCTCGATTGTGATATCCTCCACCATTGTTGTTCCAACCTCCACCATTGTGATAACCTCCACCATGGTTGTACCCACCTCCACAATTGTTGTTGTAGCCTCCACAGTTGTTTCCACCACCATTATACCATTTTTGTGACCCAGAAACAACATGCACTTTCTTTGCAACATCAAATCTTGACACCTACATACACAACAATGTAAATATGATTTATTTGTAATCCAACAATTTCCAATTGCCACAAGTTAATACAAAAATTACCATGTCCTATCATAAATTAAAATCTAGTTACATAAGCATCACCAAAAGGTCATGATTTGGGAACAAAAAAAGAGGGGATATATCCAAATGTTCCTCATACCTCTAAGGTGGTTGTGCCAAGTCGTCTTCCACTAGTGTCCATTGAGGCTTTTTCCAAGTCATCATCTCTTAGAGGTCGGCTTGCAAGGGCTGGCAGCAAGAAAGCTTTGGAGAAAAGAACTCCAACAAGTAGCAAAGACAAGATGATTGATCCCCTCCCCCTCCTCATTGGCAACAACATTGTTGTTGTGGTCACCATCACTTTGCTCCCTTTGCAACACTTGCAAAATACACTAGAAAAGGGACATGAGTTTTCCCTAGATGGTTTCATGGGTGACAAACATGACTGAAATTCTATGCTATATATATTGAGTTTTAGCAAAAAGAGTGAATAAACTGGCTTGAAGTTCTGAACACCCATTTCAGATGTCTCCTGGAATTTGCCCCACCCCTCTTTTCCTAGGGTTGTTGAGCTAGAACCTTGCAAGTGCAGAGATGGTACAGGTAGTAGGTTCAGGGATTATGTTATATTTTGAATGCCAGGCTAGTACAATATGAAGTTAATTCTTTTGTGCTTGCAAAACTTGCAAACAAGCTCATGATTCTTTCTTTCTTCTTTTGGGTGAAGCCCATGATGAAGGGGGCAAGGGGTTTAGGGTCTATCAAAGCAAAATCTTTGTTGTTGGTTTGTTTAGCCAGCAAATTATTTGGCTTTGGGTTTAGGGTTTGCTGACTACCGAAGCCAAAGATTTTGTTGACTAAAACAATTTCATAAGAGCCTACTGATTTTTCTTTGCATGATGAGTAGGAGCAGACATGGTCATTACGCATGATAACGGCCTCCACTGCCACCTCAAGCAGGCGCGTTATTCTGGGAATGCCACCCCCATCTACACACCTTACTTACCCTTCCAAACCAATCTCTGGGGGTGATGGGTATTACACCCATGCGGTCACCCTTCATGGGTATCATGGTACCTGGGCTGGTTTGGCAGCAAGGTGCCTAATAATAATAATAATAATTTTTCATTTACTTTCAGCAGTGAAAATAATAATAATATGTTACAATTAGGCACTATACTAAATAATGAAGCTAGTGCTTTTTAGTGCTTGAGAATTTCTTTCAGATTTTCGAAATGGAAGATAGGTATTCTTCAAAATTTTCGGCAAATCCAAAAATAATTAATTAGTGCTTAGCCGGTGTTGGTAGTACAGTGTAGTGGATCTGGACAAGTTACCTCTTAAAACTTCATTCAACCCACCTTCAAGAAGCAAATTAGGGTTTAGGGTTTAGACTTGAGCTTCAAACTTAGAGTCCTCTTAGTTCTTGTTCCATATATTCAAACCATGTTCAACAAATTAACCCCCACTTCCCCCCTCCCCCAAAAAAATTAAAATTAAATTAAATTAAAATTAATATATAAAATATATAAAATATATAGGTAAAAAGCTAAATGGCAAATTATGTATAAACATGTTTGAGGGTATTGGTACATTCTATGTGATGAAGCATGTGACTGAATGTACAGTTGGGCATTTGAAGTTGGTAGATATAGCATTTAAATTCTACCAACATCCAGTCTACTACTTTGCCTAGTCATATTGCATTCACTACCCATGAAGGAAAATCTAGTTGATGAAACCTAACAACCTCAAGGACTTCAGGTTCCAATCCCATGGAAGTCACTTCCAATTTTTCCCAAATGACATAAAAAGAATTCCTTTTATAAAAAAGATGCAACTAATTCATTAGGAAGTAAAAATTATAATTTAATTGAATATAAATAAGGTGATTTAGAATTGAATATAGGCATACAATTTAAATAGTTTTGAATTTGAGAGAAATATTTTAAAATATTTCATTCATTTCATTGCATACCCAAAAAAAAACTACCCCTTATGTGAGGTGCTTCAGAAAACATACAAGGAAATGAATATTGTGCACATTTCATACATTGGGTTACAAAAGGAGAAGCATGAGACCTCTTGTGAATGAAGGTGCTATCTTCGGCAAGAGCATTTCTGTCCTCTAATTCATAAATCAAGCAAGGTTATTAAAGCTATTCATAAAGTCACCCTGTGTTTGGGGCCTTAGTTTGACCCTCTAATCCCTTTTTTCATCCTCAATTTGAGTATAGCTGGTTACCCTTTTGTCTTTGGGTCCTAGTTTGACCCTCAGGCTAATTTCTGTCTCATCCCTAATTTGAGTGTAGCCGGAAGGAAAGTGAGTGAAATTGGGTATCATTTCATGAAACTGGGTATGAGTTCAGAAAATTTGCAGGTTTTTTTTAATGTTTGATTTGATGTGAATTTATTCCCCTTAATGCTTCTAAAACCCTTGTTTTCATTTGTAAACCAGGAGTACCCAATTTTCTGTTCCAACCTCAGTCTTTTTGCCAAACTGGGGTTCAGGTCACATTGCCATGGTGGTGGGATGTTGTAACCAATAACTTTAATATTGGACTCTAAATTGGATGGAAGAGCTAGCAATCTTGAACCTTGAGAAAATTTATACAGATGGGTGAGGAACAACCTTTTTTTTCTTCAGGCTATTTATGGCTATATACAGCCATAAATCTATATTAAAAATTAAAAGTGAGAAAATCGTGTGCTTTTGTAAAGATTTTCAATAGCCAGAAGTCAACCAAAATTTAAGAAATATCTTCAGATTTCTATACATGGTTCAAGTAGGTAGCCAAAAATATAAAGGGGTGATCGAAAAAAATTACTTTCATATTTAGCTCAAGTAGCCAAATCTGGCTAAATCTACCAATGGATCATTGCCAATTTGGCTACAACAAATTAACCCCAAAAATAAAGAAAAAAGACAACAACTGGTGAGGAATACACCCAAAAAATGATGTACACATGATAGCCTACTGGATTGTACTGAAACTCATGTAATGCTCATGAACCAACCATTTTTCAAAAAATACCCTAAAAAAAAACACTATCATCTAGCAATGGTAGGTGAAGTGAAAACCTCTCCTCTACAGTCTACTTCACCAGAACACCACCTACTTACTCCCTTTGCCCTCATTTGTACATGGTACTTGTGAAAGTTGAAAATTGGGAAAAATAAATTGAAATTATTGTCACAGGGATCTAGATAGATGGGCAACATCAAAAGGACAGTGTAGCATCATGCATGAAACCCTAAAACTTAAACCCAATGTTCTGGAACTCACAAGGATGCCTACTTAATTACCCATGGCAAATTATACAAATTTCAAAGTATTCTTTTGCACTTGGGTGGTCTTGAAAGACACTGGACTACTACTTTTGTATGGGTGGATTCAGACTATAGATCCCCTCATCCCAGATGTGACACAAAGAGTAATAGCATGAGGTAGATTAACAGTTGCTTGGGTTTTTTTTAGGGTTTCAGTGTAACCCTAATAGGCCACAGCAACTCATCTGTTGAGAAATTAGTAGCTGGGTTCTTTAAATGGTTTTGCTTTGCACTACTACTTCATTCTCTACCACACCAATCTAGTGTGCAGTATGCTGCAGAATCCTCCTTCAAGGCCTCTACTACTACTACTACTACTACCTCTACTGGGTTACTGAAATTTGCCGTCGATGGGTACTTCTCTTTGTCTTCTTTTGCTTCTTTCTCACATCTGTTTGTTGCTCCTTCTTGTTGTTGTTGTTGTCCCCACATTCGCCATAAGCAGAGCTTTGAAGCTTGATGATCATGATGAAGTGAGCTCCAGGGAAGGTGGTGAGCTCTTTCGGCATTTGGCAGCTGGGGCAAGTCTACAAGATGACTCCGCTTCGCACAAGAGATTGATCAAGAAGGTGGCACCAGTCAGTCATCTCATGGAGAGTATTAAGGTCATTTTTATCACTTGGTGCTTGAATGATTCAGGGTTTTCTTCTTCAATTTTGTGATGTAGCTATGCCACACTTGCAACCATCATCCATGAGAGGAATTAGCCAAATTTGGCTATAGGTGAGAGAGAAAACTAGAAAATATTGAAGTATCCCGAGGCTATAGTTTGGCCACCTGGTAGAACTAATTTTCTAAATATGGCAATTTCAGAATTTTTTTTCCTTTAAATTTGGCAACTTTGGTGCATTTTTTTCATACAAAAAAACACTTTGTACGAGTCACATTGGATTCGTTTTTGGTTGTCAATTTCTACTAGTTAAAATTTAAAAAATGGCTAAAACAACTCCTTTGAGTTCATAATAATCCAAAAAGCGAGTGAGTTTTCTTCAAGCCATACTAACTTTCTTCTTGTATATGATGTAATTATTGTGAAAAAAAAGGCGAGGTCTATTCATCGGTTCCTAGGTGGAGGTGGAGCAGGTAGTGGCACAGGTGGGGGAATAGGTTATGGGCATGGCAATGGTAGTCCAGGTGGAAATGGTGGTGGAAATGGTGGAGGTGCACCCAAGGGACATGGTGGTGGTGGAGGTGGTGGAGGGGGTGGGCGCAATGGTGGAGGTGGGAGTGGAGGTGGCGGTGATAGATATGATCATGGTGAAAATGGCCATAAAGGTGGTCGAAACAATGGTGGAAGAGGTGGAAATGGCGGTGGTTCTGGTGGTGGCTATGGAGGGGGTGGTGGATATGGTGGTGGTGATGGCGGTGGTGGCGGGGGTGGTGATGAAGGTGGTGGTGGTGGAGGAGGTGGTGGAGATGGTGAAGGGGCTTGGAAATATAACACTCACACAAATACAAAATTGGATTCCATAAAATATATAGAAGGTTGACATTGGACAAATTTGCATGCAAAAAGATCAATGTGCCAACATAAGTTTGTCAATAATTGAAAGTTGTCCCATCCACGGAATATGAAAAGCCCAAAAGATAAGATGTAAATGCAATGATACCATAATACTTTGGTAGCTTGGACATTAGTTATGTTATTTGAAGAAGATTTCAAATTTTCACCAACAAAAAATTCAAAAAGTAGAATTTCATGAAAGAAAACAAAGAATATTTTGAAATATTCAAGAAATATTTTAGTTTTTGACACATAGTTTTCAATCTTAATTAATTATTAGATAAACATGTGTTGAAGTTGTTCTTATATTACATCACTTCACTTCCATCAGGCCCAAAATTGTTACCCATAACTTGAACAAGATGCAACATTTGACACAACCTCCATATATAATATCAACATGGGTGCTAGCTCACACATAAATTTCTTGGACTATACACCTTTGAAATATGGCCATGAGCATATGGGTGTGACTCAATAATAACACTAAAAATTTCAAATTTAGAAGGTCTTTTTTACATATTTTAATAAAATTTCAGATTTTTTTATTAGACATTGTGAATATAGTATTTTAAACTTTCATTGAAAATAATTAAAGGATTCCTTTCATTCAAGGCAATGCTTATTAACAAATATAAACAATTGACTTGGCTAATATGTTTTCCTACTCAATTTTTTCTTGAAATCAACAAAATTTATCACATTGATCATAAATGAAATGAATAATTTATGACATGGGTATTATGCAACTAAAACACATGTTGAAATTTCTTACAACCTTATTTATAGGAAGGCCACAATTTCATTGAATCAAAATTCATCACAATTTAATGTTGTGTTGGTGTTTCATCCTTCCATCATCTCAAGGTATGTGGATGTGTCATTTAGTTTCCTACATGCACAATGTTTGCAAATGTTGATCAAACAATTCCACAACATATGAAAACATTTTTGTGATTTTGATCTATAGGAAGTGGATATGATGATGTCACTAGCAAAAATAAAAGTAATACGCAAGGTGTTCAACCTAAACAAGGTGGTATGGAAAGAAATGTTTCAAAGCAACAACATGATCAAGGTGACAATCAAAGTGAAGACAATGGAAACAATTAGGGGGGAACATCAACCTAGTGATGGTAGAAGGAATTACAACAATGATAGGTGGGGATATCACTGAGGTGGAGGAGATGATCATCAACCAAAATGGGGACATCAACCAAGTGTTGGTACAAGGTTAGTGGAAGGAGGAGAAGGTGATGGAATTTGCATTGGATTTTGTGTAGGCTCTAGTAATGGAAGACTTGGTGTTGGTGGTTGAAGTTAGTAATGATCGTTAAAGACAAACTTTTTCTTACAACTAAAATTACTTGGAATATATTTTCAATTTCAAATAATAATAAATAACAAGTTGGGCAACATGATTTTTTTTGAATCCCATTGTCATATTATTATTTTGAATGTTGCACCACTAAGAAGCACATCATCCATGTGTTTTGGAGCATGAATTTTTTTCATCATATAAGGTTTTTCAATCTTTTATATGTCACAACACTAACTTTCACAAGTTTTCCCAATTGGTGCATAAAAAATATAGTAATAAATAAATAAAAGGAATATATTCATGAATGTGCCATTGTTCTTCAACAAAAGTTTAATCATGAAAATTATCAATTATATCCATTGTGTATTGTTTGAACATTGTTTGCAAGATACAAACATTTGACATTCATGATTCAAACATTAAATAACAAGTGTGTTTTCAACTAGATTTTCCAAACAAGGATGATGGAGCTTGAGTTGTATGCATTGGGCATAAAATGTTTAAAATAAATAAATAAATATTGTTGTACTAACCCACCATAATTTTATAAAATTAAGAAAACATCCAATAACATGATAAGAACACAACTAATTCATTTCATAGGCATGGGCCTATTGGCTCTAAATTAGAACTTTGAACCTCGGTTTGGTTTTTAAATGCACATGTGAACAAATGATTTGGTGTTGAATTGCATAGGTTCTTGAAGTGCTTTAAAAGAAATTATTAATGAGGTTGTAACTTTTATAAATCTAAAATTATTTGTCACCTTTTATATATGGTGGGGTAAGTCATGCATGAATGATGTTGAACCTAATGATGAATAAGTCAAAATATTTAATCAATTTCAAGAAATTGCTATAACATTAGAATTTAGAAGTGTAAACAAAATGAAAAAAAATGTATGAAAAGAATGTTTTGTGAATACCATAATACTTAACTAGCTTTAGCAATAATTAAGTCATTTTTAATTTTGTCAATTTTTTGAAAAAATATGGACCCAACGTGTCAAAAAGTTAACCAAAGTCAAATTTATTCAATTAATGTAGTTGGATTTCTAATATCCAAAATTTAAATTTGGGTCCACAAGTTGAAAGTCATAACAAACTAAACAAATTTATTGATGACATGTGTGATCACCATGAAAATTTTCAAAGAAATTGAAAACAATAGTGACACCAATTACTTCATAAACTTTAACCTCTGAATTAAAACATGATTACCCTCCTTTACCCAAATTTCATACAAATGAGATGAATGTTTTTTCTAAAACCCTAAATGCACTACTACAAAACTTGTCCCTAAACCACTATGCATTTCCACCCAAGTTAGGCCAAGTGGAAAGGAGCTCATCCAAACCACTAACTTATGTTTATTCAGTGGACCATTTCCACTTGAATGTGTGCATACTGGATTATTAGTGGATTTCATATTGAACTTTCAATGGATTCATAGTGGATTTTTAGTGAAAACTAATGGACTTGAGTGGATGAAAGTGGTGCATGGTGGAATCATAGTGGACACCTTGCCATTGGTTTTAGATCACTCATGATTTCCATCAAAAATCCACATGGGTGGAATTGGGTTTTTCCCATTCAGTGTTGGATAGAATGTTAAGTGGAACAAGGACAAGTTCTATAGTACTGATGAGTCAACAATAACAATGAACCAAATTTTTATCCATGGGACATTAACTAATTAATTTCAAAACCTACTAATTATAATAGATTGTGATAATTTTATCATGAATTAAAAATATATATCACGTGTTGAAAAGAAATTAATTTTTTTCAATAGTGCAGGTGTGAACAATTTATAATGGTCATATTGTAAATTGATGGGTTGCATTCTTACAAGCGTAAATTGTTGACATTGGCTTTGGATTTTTCTTTTAGGAGTTCTTTTTTAAATTTAAAAATCAATAACAATGAATAAGTAAAAATGTGTAAGTTTTCTTGTACTAGGTCAATTTTATTTATAAGTTTATTATTTAGAACTATTAATTGGCTTATGTTGGGAATATGAAAGGATATGAACCTTGCACAAGCTTAGTAATTATTTATTTTGTTAACATATTTAAATGAATCTTAAAATCACAAATGAAGTTAGCTATTGTGTTGAAGTAAACTTATAAATTTTGATTGCCAATCGTGTTTTTGATTTTAAATAATGTAGCATGCAATTCACATTGCCTTGGAGATACCAAACTCCATAAAGCTTTAAATTTTACAATCCGAAGGTCTATAATGGACTTTGTTTATTTGTATTTGGTAAAAAAAGTTATTCTCATGATATTAAAAATACAATCCTAATTCAATTATGTAAAGTTTCACATACTAATTTGTGAGTCTTTGATAATCCATATTGGTCAAATTGTATTGAATTCAACCTTCCCTTTAATACTTAACTTTTTAACATTCATATTTTCTAAACTCATCATCACTTTGTGTGAATTGATCTTTGGAAGTATGAAATATGCTCTTCCTTCAAAAATATTAAAACCCCTTCCATATTAAGTTTGGCATTTTTTGGGAACCTTTGCTACAACCCAATAAAAAAATCTGGTGCTTATCATTTAAATTTTTTCAAAATTTGGTGACTACAAAAATTAAAAAACACATACTTGCCGTCATTTTGAAAAGAAAGTTGGCCAACTATGCCACAAGAGTTAGTAAAACTTGTAGGAGCCAGTATTATAGATATAGTGTGACTTGTATTAATTAGTTGTGAGAACTCCCAAAGTTAAAGTTGTTCTCTTTTGTGATGGGCATCATTGATTGGCCCACTACAAAATAACTGAATCAAGTCACACAACAAACATGTTGTAGCCTCCTTCTTTTGGGCTGCTTACATAAGTTATGAGAGCAGAACTTAGGGCAAAGGATATGGGATGAAGTGAGTGCTATTGGGAACACATTGGAAGAACATGTTAAGAACTTGTGCAAACTTGCTGAGAACAATTGGGAACTCAAAATTCAACACTCCCACCCTCCCAAAAGAAAAAAATAAGCCCCTTGGGTGCACACTGGCTCACCTCATTGACTGCCAAGAATTTGTATTTGTTAGCATGTTTGGCCAAGGTCATGAACTGGGGGATATAGTCACTAGGTACCCACTACCCACACTATTATGAAGGGGTACTTAATTAGGGTACCTATTGTTACTTCTATTAATTAGATGGGGTGCCTTTTAAGTTCTTTCTTTTTTCTTTTGCATTAAGCCATTTGATTGGCCCATCACCACAAATAAAATAAAATGAAGTGAAAACTGAAACTTTGGAAGCTCCCCCAAAATAGACGTTTTTACATGAAGATTCAGTGCTTCCCCATTGGCCCACCTATATAGATGAGAAGGGGAGAACTTTTTGGCAAACCTTTTGGATAATGTGTGGGGCTATTGGAAACAGCCTTGAGGAACACATTGAGAACTTGGGAACATCATTGGTTACATGTGGAAGCACATTGGGATCATGCTGGTAACACAAAAAATTAAAAAATCTCTACCTATACCCACGCCCTTAGTGCACATTTAGCTCTCCCAATGGCTACATGCAAATTCTATTCTTAAAACTAGTTGTCACCATTTTTGGCCTGAAGTAATACCCCTTCTTAAAAAAGCCAAAGGGAAGACACTCCACTTTTCAATAGAATTTTCACTTTGGGGAGCCTCCAAGTTTGAGTTTTTTTAATGATGGACCAATCAAAATGGCTCATTGAAAAAGCAAAAAATTCACTTGAGAGTCAACCCCATATAACTAATACAAAGGTGAATAAACCCCCCAAATAAAGATGAATAAATACCCTAGAATACTACATGGATTTTCAACGTATATAGCCAGACTAAGAGGAAAGTTTATGTATTCTTTAATTTTATTTTGAGATTGTCCATAGCATGTGCACTCTTTTGGTGGGCTAGCACCTCACCACTGATTTATATGGCAACTAAGAAATAGATTTCAGGACTCAAAAACCTCCTGTTCTGGGTTTTTTGAAAATTTATGAAAAAATTGGTGATTTTCATGAAAGAATCAACTATTAAGGTTAAGCGTTTAAATGCGATTCTTTGTGTAAGATGTGCCATTTAATGTAACATATGCCACAATAAACATCATTTACTGTACCTTGTAATAGATGAAACCACAAAGCTTACCTCACACATGTGTCATGAGCCAGAGAATTTTGTGTGAGAAGAATCACATTCTTTAGCACATTTTGCATGAGAAGAATCACATTCTCTAGTAGGGCTTAAGGCAATATGTACCAACCTTGTAGGCAACACTGGTCCCTACGAACTCGTAGGGACTAAAGTCGTCTGGTTGTTTGATTTTGAAAGGAATTGAAGTTTGTTCCAGTTTGAAGTTTTCATTTTTGTTTGACAAAACCTCTGATTTGGTTCTGAACATTATTTTCGGGTATGTAAAACGTTTGGTCTTGGAGATTTTCCAAAACATTTGGAGCGCAGTCCACTTTAAAAACTAGATTATGTTCTATCTTCATTAAACACAATTAAAACTAGAAAGTATGTACATTATCTTTTTCTTTCAACTCATACACACAAAACCCAAGACAAAAGATTCTGTGTTATTAATCATATGCAACCAATTAAAATTGAAAAGTTGCCTCCTAACTATGAAGGAAGGTAGTTTGTTAGTCCCACCTACCAAGGCAAGGATATTGTGTTTAGATTCATTATAGAGTAGAGTAGCTTAATGGATTTTGGCCCCTAGGTAGTAGGCCTATTTTTATAAGAGGATTTTTGAAAGATGATATTTTGGCTTGTGTTGAAACTTCAGACTAGTTATAGAGTTATGATATCATTTTGGTTTCTTTTAGAGGGATTTTTTGAAATTATATTTTTGCACGGGGAAGTATTTGTATTTCCAAAATTCTTCTTTTTCCTTAAGTTACTTTTTAATGTAAATGGCAAGGTGGGACACATTGCTTGTTTTGTTTTGTTTTGTGGTTATGAGATTCACCGAACTGGGATGCTTCAGATTGTGTCCTCGGTGTCTTCGGAAAGCTCTCAACAAGGAGGGGTGCATGGGCTTGGCTCCATGACGTTTGGACTTGCCATGCAAAAGTCTTGAATATTGAATGACTTCTTCACTGAAAATTAAATTAAATCGTAGCCAAAAATTTATGAGGAATTGGAATGTGCCTTTGGTGTTGTTGGATAGATCTTGATGAGCAGGATTTAATGGAATTTATTTGGTAAGTTTTGGATTCAGAATGTGGGAGATATTGATTTTTAAGTGATTTCTGCCACTGAAAATTCAAATAAATTCCAAAAAACCAGGTTTTGGAAGGAAAAATCAGTTGAGGATGTGGGAACACTTGGGCCAATGGCGCAGACCACACTAGTGACTATGATTTCATCTCATAGCAGAGGTAGGTGCAAAGAAAAAGAGTTAGAAAATCCTCAGGTATAAGGAAATGCACTTCAAAATTTTGATGTTGGTATCTAGCAGTATGTCAATAAGTATTTACACTTTAAAAAGAATATGGGCTCAGTTAAAATAACTGTTCCTCTAGTGAAAAATTGACATGTAGGGAGGAACTTCAAATCAATTGAATTCTAATCTCATCTCTTAGCAAAAATAAATGCAAAGAAAATTATTCAGCTATAATTGACAACAAATCTAATGTTTTTGATATCCATTTACACTTTAAGAACAACATGAGCTCACTTAAAAGAACCATGGCTCTAGAAAAAAAAGACTCATACTAACCATGCAACAAGAGAGGACAACTCTAGCGGTGACTATTGTAGGTAGTCTACCATATTCATACTACCAACTTGTAATATTGTTTCCTGAATTCTCATACCAGCCTAGTCCAAGTATTGACCCCAAGACCTCATAATCAAATACTGGACCAATCTGGTCCTTAACTTACATTAATTTACCTATATCATGTCATACACCAATCAAAAGGCTATATACTTGCTCAACATTGGTACCAATGTTTTTTTAAGGGATTTTACATGTAGTCAAAGTGGCAAACATCCTCAGGGAATTTATCCAAATCTGGCTATAAACAAATCTGTAATCATCCTTCTATATTTTCGGATATAAATTGAAAACCAAATACAAAAATCTGGCAATTTTTACCTTTTTCACAACAAAAATTTGGCCATTGAGACCCTCCCCCAAAAAAAAAACATTCTGAACTTTTAATTTTGCTTATTGGTCAAAATTTGCCAGTAAAATAAAGGCCAATTCAATCAAAAGCAACTCCATGCAATAGCAACCATCAATCCAACCCAAGTCCATCATTAATTCACGTTAGAACAGGGCCATCATGCTACAACTAAACTACTTTCTTTACAGCAGTTTCACAATTCCAGAGAACACACAACAACAAGGCTACTCCACTGTGTATTCAGAAGCACATGGGTAAGTTCATGCCAATGTGTTCAGCTGGTAGCTGGTATGTCCCAATCTACACCCACTTATCCTTGGGAGCTGTTACTATTTTGACTTGAAGTTAGTTCTGCAATGCCTGAACACATGCCACTAATGTGTAGTCCTTCAAAATGCTGAGTATCTCTAGTGAAAGTTCGCCTTACCCTATCATTCACAATGCACCAAATATCCCCACTCACAACTTGCACCTAATGTTGCTCTTGACTTCGAGTAGCAATTGGCTACACCCTAAACAGCTCTTGTGCATGGCTGCAACTCTAGGCTGAATACACAATATGTTGGAGAGTGGGTGTCCTGCAACCTGGCTCCATCATGGCGTCTTCATATTGTGTCTCCATTTTAGCTGCCATGCATCACTCCAGGCTATTACGAACTGAAAATTAGCACCAGTGTTGTGCAGTTCTTTGAATTTATAAAGAACTGTCAGTTCCAGATTTTTTAATTATTTTAGAATCAGAGAACCACTGGGTCTCTGGTTCCTTGAAAAAATCAGAATCAAAGAACTATTATTGGTCCCAATTATTTCAAACCCCTTAAAGAATTAGCAGTTTCCATGAAAGAACCGGCAATGAACTAGTGGTTGTATGGCCAGTTATTTGAATTTCTCAAACAAGAGGACTATGGTTACATACCAGAACCAACTTTTTGATTTGTTTGAGAAACGTGCTTATGAATCCTAAGAACCATCCTGATGACCGTCAGCATTCTGTTCCAGTTTCTAACAACCTCCCAACAGTGATTAGCATACATCCCTAAAAGAAAATGCCCAACACAACAATCTGTTTGGATCCTACTTCTTGACATATTAATTCAGTGCAAGTACATGCAGCTGCGCAAGAACTTGAGCTTGTCCAAGTGTGATCTAAGTCATGGACCCACAATATACTACAGTGAGCACTCTCAAACACATGTAGAATACCTAACTGTAGTTAGGGTGCTTGGATTCACTCTTGCTTTAGCACAAATTCAGATCAAAACTTGAACTCTTCTGTAATGGCAACCTCAATTGGAAATTTGTGCTCAACTCATAGCACCCCAGCAGAATCTGAGTCTTTCATCACTAAGACATGGCCAATTTGAGAAATTAAATAGAAATTGCTTTTTGGATTAGCAATCTTCCAATATGAATTTTTGTTCAATGGAATAATTCTGCAGAACCTAAACCAGTTCACTAGTGCTCATATAAAGAATACATAGGGGCAGATGAACAACTTGTGGTCATCAACTTCCGTTAGCTAGGCTCAGAGGACACTAAACAAGTTGGGCTGGTTGACAAGGATGAAGTTATAAGAATGATAATTTTGGTGACAAAGACAGAGATTTGGGGATGGATGGAAAACCTCTCACAGAAAAGGCAGCGAGTCTCAATCTTTCTTTTCTAGAGGGAAATGCAGTTCAAGCTTTTTCCCACAACCCATGTTTTTCTAAAGCTAGCAATTTCAACAACAACAAACCTTGAATAAGCATATATGCTCAATTTCATGCTGAGCCATAGGAACAAACTAGGTGGCAAAATGTTCCCTGGCATAAAGGTTTGCTGTGCCCATGTTCACCACCATAAAGTTAAATCATAAACTAATATAGGCAGTTAGGAAAGTACAGAATTGGCCCTGGTAGGTTATTCTGCCATCTAGAAAGAGGGCCTGGAAATGGCCTGCTGAATCAGCACCTATAGTCTTTTCCAAAAACAAATTATCCAAAAAATGCATCCTCCTCATGTGTGAAGAGAAGCTCAAATTCATTAACATAGTGGGCTCTACTACAACTTTAGGTTTAGCCAAAATCAAATAAAATGTTGCTTGTGCCATTTTGTTGTTCCTTGTCAACATTCCCATCTTTTTATTGTTCTCTATCTTCATGATCATTAATGTTGTTTGGGTGTGTTTTTATTGTTGACCAAGTTAGGATCATTCTTGAACAAAAACACCACACTTATTTGAATTTTAAGTAAAGATATTCGAATTTGGAAACATTTGTTAAGTCAACATCCCATTTTTGAGGTGTCATTTTAGCAACTTGGCCTAACAACAATCATACTGGTTTACAAACTCAAGAAAATTTAGAAATGTTAAACAAGTCAAGTCTGCACTAATTTTAAAAGAGACATCTATTAACATTGTTGAATAATCTAACATTTTCAAAGAACATTTTTTAGATTAGAAACCAAAGTTGAAGGGTTGGAAATATATTTTTTGGATTTGGAAAAAAAAATTAGAAAGGGGGAAAAAATGTTCGAAGGAGAAGGTGGTTAGAAGGGGCAAATTAAAATGTCCATCCTCAAGACATTTGTAATCGTGATATTAAAATATTTTCATATGTCACTTCCCACTAAATATGAATGAATTTAATGTTTAGAATGAGTTTATTAAATTTAATTAATTTCATAAACATAGAATTAATAAAAAATAATTTAGGCTTGTCAACTTTGATAAAATCTTCTAATGGATATTCATTTTCAATGTTGATTTGAATATTTTTAAATTTTTCATTCAAGGGTGTCCACTAAATATTTTCAAAAACTTACTTTGAAATTTAACTTTTTTTCTGTTTTTGTATTTTATTTGAGTAATAAAATGTGATAAATGTAAATTTATTATACTATTTGTAATTTGTATTTAAACTATTATTAAATGACAGTCCAAAAAATATTAATTATTTTAAAATGTTGATAATTTAGTTTTAAAATTCTAATGATAATGGAATTTCATATTGGTTTATCCAAAATTTTGATTTTCAATACAAACCAAAGGCTATCATCATGTTAAATTCATTGTTACACTTATTGGAATTATGAACATTATGAAAGTTGAACATTATGGAATCTAGTAAAAAAATTCTGTGTATAAAGTAATATTTAATATTTTTAAAAAAATCAAGAAATTATATTTTTCATATGAAAAAAAATGTTGAAATTTAAAACATTAAAAAAAATTTATAATCATGATGTTTAAATAATAAAATATTAATATTCATCTTTCAAAACTTAAATAATGTATTATTTAATAAATATTTAAGCTTTAAAATGTAACTATTAGGGTGAAACACAAATGACATTAAGGAATGTATAATATAGTGATAAGTTCTTATTCAATTTTGTTAAAGATTGATTTTACAAAACAACAAAATGTCAAATGTGATTACTACAATTCATGGTTTTTTACTAAAAAATACCCAAAATGATAGGCATAAAAAAACCACCTTGTCAATTTGGACTTGCTAAAATGATTAGGTAGGCAATTTGAACCCTATCATTTTGATTGACATAATGATTAACTATTTGATTGGTAGACAAGCAGCCATTCAACTAAATCAAATTTATCGCTAAATTAAAATCAATTTTTAAAATATTATTATTTTAATTAATAAATAGGTAGGTAGGTAAGTAAATAGGTAGTAAATAGGTCTAGGTACATCAAAAAAAATTAAATAAGTAGGTATTATTTTAGCTTAATGTAGGCTATCTAATGTAACCTAACCTCACCCCACCTCACCTCATCTCATTTCATTACATTACCTTAGCTTAGCCTACCTACCCTAACCTTATTAGTTATTGATTAATTATTAGTAATAATTCATCAATAATTACTAATTGATTAATCAATGATCAATAGTAAATGAAAATCATTATATTATTAATTCATTAAGTAAACATTAGTCAGTTTTATCTTTAAAAAGTTATTACTTGTTTTATATTATCTAATCAATTAATTGATAATACTACATTCTCAAGAATTAATATTTGTTTAACATGAGGATTACATAATCTTAATATGACTTCAATATTATAATTTAACTATACATTAAAATAAACATGATACATGTATAAACAAACCATAATATGAAAACAAGATGAATTATTTTTAATATGTTTGTAATATGAACTAATATGTGTTTAATATACATTGAATATATGTTAAATAGGTTTAATATATCTTGATTATATGTTAAACATATTCTTAATATAGTTCAATTTACACCATAGTGTACATAAAATGTATAGGCAAATCACAAGAAGTAACCAACTTACACCTAATTTTGTGATTAAATGAACATAAGGGTCTATTCTTGGATGAAAAACCCAAGAAATTAGTCAATATGGGATAATGTACAATTTAATAGTCACACCAAATTCACAAAAATAGTAATAAAATTAAAAAGATGGTTACTAGTAATAAAAATGAAAAAAAATTTGTTGTAAATGATAAATAGTTGCATGTATTTGCAAATTGAATGGTTACATAACAAAATATTTCTAATAGTGCATTAATCTTTAAATTGTATTACAACTATTGATTGACCTAATTCAACTTCACATTTTGTATTTTTATGATTAATTTATTTTGTAAACCATACTCTTATTTTTCAATGGATGCACATGTGATACACACACCCAAGTTCCCATGTATCACACAAATTAAAGTACAGTAGCCTCCCGCCTAAGTACGCAACTTGAACCTGGGAGGATTGTATGTACTTAGCCGGTAGGTGCGCACTTTAGATGAATCACTTAGTCCGTCCGTCCGTCTGACACACAAGGCGTTCCGACCCGTTAACGGTCTCTGCGATGCCGATTTTACAACCCCCCAGAAATGAGCCGCAAAGATCGATTCTGTTACATATTTGCTTCTTTTTTTAAAAAAATTTTTGGATTTGTTTTTTCGGATTTTCCCCCCCTTCTCTTAAATTAAAAAAAATGAAGAAAAAAAATAAAAAATAAAAAATAAGAAATCGGCAAAAAAATTTAAGGCTACGTGTTTGCTTCTTTTTTTATCTTTTTTTTTTTGGATTTGTTTTTTCGGATTTTTCTCCCCTTGTCTTAAATTAACAAAAATGAAGAAACAAAATAAAAAATAAAAAATAAAAAATCGGCAGAAAAATCTAAGGCTACGTATTTGCTTTTTTTTTTTTTT
>Ga0116227_10003991_pt1 | contig 32342 bp, 19 predicted proteins | sample S1TSphgellanicum_FD_89693 | JGI IMG/M metagenome (GOLD analysis project Ga0116227, IMG submission 89693) | Host-associated microbial communities from peat moss isolated from Minnesota, USA - S1T2_Fb - Sphagnum magellanicum MG | ecosystem: Host-associated > Plants > Peat moss > Unclassified... | reverse complement strand
CAAAAAATGTTTTTTTTTTTTTTTTTTTTTTTTTCAGGGCACCTCTTAAATAATCTAATTTTAGCTAGACTTGCTATACAAGTAGGGTACTTGTTAGCAAAAACAAAGAATAATAAACTTTAAATGCAACTGAAATAATTGTCTCAAGTTCACAAAATTTGGACATGGATAGACAAATAGTATCCTTAGGTTTTGACATTTTGATCATAAATTAAAAAAAATGTAACATTTAAAAAATCATATAATTATTGGTGAACTTGAAAAAGTATTATGGTAATAGCTTGGGGGTGTTCCCATGAAAGACTTTGAACCTAGTATTCAACTTATTTAATATGATCAAAAGAAAAGAAATTGAGGTTACTTGTCTACCTAAGTTTTCACTCACCAATTGCCTCATGTATGTTGGCTAGAAGATAAGAGAGCCTATCATAAGTGAAAGCTTCTCTTTATGGTATTGGTGGTATTGAATTAGAGACCTTTTGACTACCTATGGGTTGTTGGCTTTGCCCATAGGGAAGAATCTTCTTCATATCAACAATTTTTCTAGAGTTTTTGAGATTTTGGTGGATGGCTCTTTGTATGAAAAAGTGAGAGCATTTTTTATGAACTTGATTTTCTTTTTTTCACACATGAATGGCAAAAAATAACGAACTCTTTTAGATCATTTTGGTTGTAGTGATTTCACCATTTTCAAGTGCATAAGACGATGACTTTTGCATCAAAATAATAAGTAGTGGCTACTCAAGAAGACAAATGAAATGTAAATGTGACAAATGTCCTAACAAAATTTCATTGCAAAAATATTATTATATAAAATTAATCAATGTTGTGACCTTGCAACCTATAATGCATAGAAAAATGTCATTCACCTAAATCTAGCTATATTGAATGTTCACATTCTTGTTAAATCTTTAAATGTCCACACATCCAAATCATTTTAGAAGATCAGAAATAAAAGTTAAGAAGCCTTAGGGGCCCAATGCCTAGCTTACGATTTGCTAGCTTTGTTTTTTCAATAATGAGAGAACGAACTCTTTGTGGGCATTATGAAAATTTCAAATGTTTGAGGAATGCAAAATGTTAGATGTTTTGGTTAATGGTGGCTATATATGCACATGTTAGTCACGGATTGGCTAATAAACCCTAACCTTGCCATGGAATATTTGCAAAGTGGCAAATGTATTTGCATGACATGAGTTTTCATGTGACAAAGTAACCTCATTTATTATCATGTAGTGACTACAATGGCATGAAATTAAGCAAAATCTTTACCATATTTCCCTTACTATTTTTTGCACCCGTATTTACTTCTCATAACATTTTGGCTAATTGTACCCACCAAAAAGACATGTTGCTTCACATCCTCAAATGGGTTGGTATACAATTTTGACTTGAATTGGGAACAAATTTGTGGGCACTGATAGTTGGAGGCTTACTTGTACTCTCTAGTGTGCTTTTAAAATAAATTCACTTATTAATATTCAAATTACACTTCCATGTTGTCACTTATTTGTACTCTTTAGTGTGCTTTTTTTTATTAAATTCATTTAATATTCAAATTACCCTTCCATGTTGTCACTCACTTGTACTCTCTAGGGTGCTTTTCTAATAAATTTCATTTTATTATATTCAAAACTAGGTACCCTCCCTTGTTATATGCTCTCATCATGACTCACGATTTTATTTGAACTTTGAGACCTATTACATGATGAATAAGCCTCCCATGTATAATCTACTTCAGAAGGTGAAGGGGGGAATGCTCGGTGGTGTGGCTATAGGGTGGGATAGGGCTACCACATGGAATTAACGGGTTGGAACCAATGTTGGCCGGTTATTTGGTTCGGCTGGATAGAATCGTTGGTTTTGATTTTGGTTACCCTCAAAATTGAACCAAAACTGGGTCTGATTTTTGGAATTGGAACTGAGTTCAAAACTGGATATGGAACCCAAACCCAGTTCAAGAACTGGAACCGGAACTTGAATTTTTGAAATTTTTTGGGGGTGGAAATGGGTATGGAACTGGGGGTAAACCGGCAAGTAACTGTTGGTTTCAGACCAGGCTACCGAAAACCAAGTATGATTTTCATAACCGGAATCAAAATTGTAACCAGAGTTAAAACCTGAATTAAGTTTTTTGGAGAACCAGACTAGAATCAGACCTAGGGTTCCATTTCTTTGTGGAACCCGAATTGAATCCATTCTAAGTTTTTTTAAAAAAAAGAATGGGAACTGGAGATTCTTCATAAAAGGCAAGAAACAAACCAACACTGGTCAGAACTTGTAGAGAACATTTTCTGCTCGCATAAACCCTCAACCCCAACCCAGCCAAACATTTGGATGAATAATAGTTGGTGAGTGACTTTCATTGGAAATGCACCCCTAATCTAAGATCTCTTGCATGTTTACCTACTCTAACTTATCATAGACCTCCTTTCAGGAGGTTCTCCCTTTTCCATATTTGATATGCTTCTTGTGACATGGGAGCAAGAGGGTGTTTGGGAACTTGATGTGGGGTTTGGGAACTTGATGTTCCCCTTGTGGTCCGCCCTCTTAGGTGCTTCATTTGTCTTCTTGGACGTGGGTCCTTCCATTTTGTTTTGTTCCTTCTTTTCTCCTTTTTTTTGGTCCTTTTTTTTTTTTTGGGTTGGTATTGCTTTGGTTATTTTATGATTGGCAGGGTTTCATCATATCATATGGATTCATGGGCTTTCTTGACACAAACTTGTTGTGTGTGGGGGATCTCTCTCAAGTTCCAGAATCTCACTGTGTGTTCGTGGTTGGTACTTAGTAGTAAAAGTGTGGCTACCACATCATGGAAGTGATGCCTGAGAAGACGCCCTATTCACATAAAAACTGCCCAATATTTGGGTCCCACAGAACTAATGGGAGAAAAGTTGTTGGGTGGAATTCATGGAAATGTTCACTGAATACAAATGTCATATAAATCTGTTGTTACTACTCTATGGCTTTCTTTTTAAAAAATAAAATAAAATGAAAAGGGATTTTTTTTTTTTTTAGTTTCATATCCTCTGTTTTTTTTTTAAAGGGGGGAAGGGGGAAAAAGTCATGAAAATTTGAAAAATAATTTGTTGAAATTTTTTTGTCACTTTTCCACTGGGATTTTAGAGGGAAGGGGGAGGCACATTTTTATAGCCATCTTTTTACTTTTCAGACAGGTTCTAGAAATGTGTCATCATTTGATGCTAAAGCCCCGCTTGGGATGCTTTGCCTATGTCAAAACACAAGAAATTGGAAAAGAAAAATTTATACTGGTCTTGCTAACATCAAGAGTGTCACACTGTGTTCGTGTGGTTCATAGCTAAATACAAACTTAAGAGGTTGTTGTAGGTGCACACTTAGATTTGAGTAAGTAAAACTGCAAGTGCAGCAAGGTTTTTTATTTGCAGAATTTTGGCTTTTCTTGGAATTCCTGGAAGAGAAGCATAAGATCCAAGTTTTCTTATCTGAAGAAATATTATTTTTCAGACGAAAAAGGGGAGTGAATAGTGCATTTTCCAAATGGACTTAGTAATTTAATTTCCATTTAAATTTGTTTTTGAGCTATACATGAAATCTTATTCAGAGGCTTTTTTTAATGCCTTGCTTGTACATCTGACATTTTTATCCATTCACATTTGATCCCTTGTATGTAAAGCAGAAAAGAGGAGAAACCCATCCTGACAAAAAAAAGGCTTCCCTAGAGAGTAGTACAAAAAAGCTAGGTCTTCTTCAAATATCACCCATGCAATTCATTGGTTCCAAGTTGAAGCCAAAATTGTACCCGAGAATCCTAATACACCACACACAAAGCTCCAACAGTTTTAAGGTTCCCAGAATTTTCTTTTCCTCAGAAAGAGAAAAGAGAAAAAGAAAAAGGTGTGCTTACAGTATCGGGACGTACATCATCAGCACAGCCTCTCACATGGAATCTGATGCTAAACACCCCCATCAAACTTGAGCGTGGTCAAAGAAAATCCCTTTGTGACACTCACATGATTTTGATGTAGGGTTGGCCAAATGAGACGGAGCTTTTTGTTAAGAAAAACAAAGAAGCTCTTGCAATATTGTGCTTGGAAATAGCCTCAGTTTTTGTTAAGAAAAACAAAGAAGCTCTTTCAATATTGTGCTTGGAAGTAGTAGCCTCTTGGTAATATTGTTGCTGCACCACCATGGTGATGTCGTGTTTGAATTCATAAATATTAGTTTCTTGGTAAATAGTTGTTGTTGTTGCTGCACCAACAACATGTTTATGAATGTGTGTTCTTCTACACAATTGCACAGAATTGCACACAACCACTGTGTTGATAACTGTGAAGTTTGATGAGGGGGACTTTCACAAAAAGAATTACCTGCCATGAATTTCATTCACACATAACAATAGACTTTTGTTTTTTCGTGCCCTGGGTCCCTGTGGGTGTTGTGTACCTTGGGTCTTGACCTGGTGATTGTGTTTTTTGGCCGTTGCAATGGGATTTTCTCCAATGTGATTCCAGAAACAAAAATTAAAAAAAAAAAATCATTTTGATTCTGATTTATTTAATGAATCGACAGGAAACTATAGTGAACTTTCCCTTCCCTGCCTAACACATTGAGGGAAACACAGTGAATGTTGTGGTCAAAATGCAACGGCTACAGATTACATCACCTTCCATATTGTAAGGATTCAATTGTCAAGGTTTTCAGGCACGGATGAATTATAGTGGCAGCTCTTTGGTCGAGGTTTGAACTGGTGTGGCACCTGGTTTACACTTGATAATTCAGGTCCAACTTCTTTTTTTGTCCTTAGAGGTCTTCAATTTTGGTAAGCCACTTTATACCGACAACAACAAATATGTGAGCTGACTAGCATTGCTTGACATATGGTAACAAATTGTTAGCTCTGCCTTGTCAGCCAGGATTAAAGTGACTGGCAAGAGTTCATCCATTATCAAGTCATAGCCTACAATTCAGCAGTTTGAGAGTAAACAGTATAACCTTTGTGTCAATGGATGAAAAGCCATTTCTGATGTATCTTGGTTGTTCAGATGATGTAAAGCACACGCAAGGAAAGGGAAAGATTATATAATGTTTGGTGAATGATCGAGTGGAGGATGAATCGAAAGGTTGAGAAGCCTCTGAATGGCAGGTTAATATGACTGGAAATACAATTCAAATGAGTTCATTCGGTCCCACATTTTGTATGAATGTTCATTCACTAGGTGTGACTGCCAACTCGTAAATTGTGAGTGAACTCACAATTTACGAGTTCACATTCAGTGTCTTTTTGTTTGGTAAATTTTTTGCATCAGGCTGACTCAAAACAATCCAGTGGAAAGTGTACAAAACTTGGGTTGTTTTGGAAAAGATTGTGCAAAAGTTGGCATATTCTGCAAGGGAAAAAAGAAGTCAGAAGTAGTCATATATTTAGAGGACATTGAGTTCCTAGGGAAAACCAGAACAAAGCAGGATTGTCCAGAAAATTCTATTCAAAATTTCTTGTCTGACCTCTTGGCAAATCTGGCTCATTCCTCTTGTGGACGATGATGGCCACCAGTCCACGTACTTGACAAAACAAAAAATTTAGAGGAAAAAAAGAAAAGAAAACAATGTTCATATCATTTGGAGGAACTTCATGGAACGTTTCCTATTTTAACTGTTGTTGGTTTGGACTTGCCATACGGAGGAGGGGACAGGAGCTATATGACCTATGCTAATGACAGCACCCAGGAAGCACGCCTTGTTAGCAAAAGACACACTAGAAAGTAAAGCCGGCAAGAAAGAATGCAAAGCAGGGGTGCGAGCAGATCAGTCAAGGAATTCTTGCTTCTCATGAATATTTTCATGTCATCCCTTGTGGTTCCAGGATTGCTGCTCATAAGCAGTAGTAGCTGCTGCTGCTGCTGCTGTTTGGTGGAAGCTGCTGATCAGGGACCAGGTTGTCAGGGACCAGCTAATTAGTTCACAAGACTGATCTTTGAAGCTTTGCATATTACATACCAAACTGTGAATCCATAAGATTTATTTGCATCATCAATTTCGTTGCCAGGAGTCGGATGCAGTAGGTCGGCCTATGATCATCAGCAGCTTGTACATAAATTTTTTGTTGAATTCATCCGTCAGGCTCTCAGGGATTTGCACCTGCTGCATACATGTTTCAAGCTCACTTGCAACATGCAAATTCTGTGTGCGCTTTGCGGTTGGCTTCCAGCTCTTCTGCTTCTTCAGGTCACCGTACTTCCGTCATTGGCATCCCAGATTCCAGGATATGATCACCGGCGGGGACAGCAAGTCGAGTTCCGTGAAGAAACAATTTCTTCCACTCCTGACTACGGTGTCGTAAAAAAGATTCGCAATTTACAAGGTGGGTGGGTCACTCGAGATCTCTCCTAGTATATTCCAAGCTGTAAGTCTTCAGGAAATTCTAGAAAAGGTTTCTCTAGAGAGAGTGGACCAGCTTGCAAGCTCACAGTTTGCTTGTTGCAGTAGATCTGTGCTTTGGAACAGCTAGCTATCCGTGAACATGCCGATCTTTGTTTTGTTTCTTTCGGATTCCTGGGTCTCTGAGCGTTCAGGCCTCCGTTTTTTTCTCTAGGTTCACCAAATTCGAATACGGGATCAAATTCAACTGGTTTGAACCAGGATGAAGCAAGTTTGCTTTCTTGGAAGAAGGATCTCTTGATCGCAAACAAAAACATTTCCACAACAGTTTTGCAAAATTGGGTGGAGACGAATAACAACTCCTCCTCCTCCTCCTCATCAACATCAGAAGGCCCGTGTGGATGGTCCGGAGTTCAGTGCGGGATCTGGCAGGGACAGACCCGTGTGATTGGCCTCAATCTCACCTTCTGCAACCTAACCGGCCCACTGCCATCTCAAGGAATTGCAAACCTGACGGCTCTCTCTTCCCTTATCTTTGCTCAAAACAGATTCAACGGCAGCATCCCTGCAGAGCTTGGAAACCTCACCAACTTGCAGGTAATATTCTAGATTGAAGTAGCGGGCCAGACTTGTTTGTTCAGAATCATTCAATACTTAGTCATATGATTGTTTTTGTTTCATCCTAAAGACTCTCCTTGTTCATGTTCTTCTGAAAATTGTGCAAGTCTGGACCAATTTTGGAAGTCTTTGGGTGTTCATGCAATACTAGTAGAAATATGATCGTTTCAGTTCCACCCTAAAGATTTCTCCCCTTAATCTTTTGAAAATTGAGCACTCAACCAATTTCGAAAGTCTTTGGATATTCATTTGATACTAGAAATATGATCTCGTTTTTTGTTTCACCCCGAAGGACTCTGACCCTGTTCTTGTTCTTCTGAAAATTGTGCAATCAAAAGTTCATGATTTGCAGCAACACAAGAACAAACTTTTCTCTAAGAGTTTTTGAAAAACCTTTTGATTATTGGCTTGGTGGAAGTTCAAGAACACACACAATTTCAAAAGATAGTATTTTTGACAACAATCTTTTGAACACAGTAGCACTGTGCTTTCTCCCTTCAATGTCAAAGTTTTGTCCAGACACAAGCTAGGCTTCGTATTCTTGTTTGATTTTCTGTTCTGTGAGTCTTGCAGGAGCTTGACCTTTCCTGGAATTCGTTTGGAGGAGCAATCCCTGGTGAGCTTTTCTCCAACTGTGGGAACCTGAACTCGCTCAATGTCTCAAACAACCAACTGGGCCAGGAAGTTCCGCAGGAGCTTTGGGCATCATGCAAGAGCTTGACAAGGCTTGATCTTGGTGGCAACAATCTGACTGGAGGTCTGCCCACAGGATCACCTGACGATAACAGCTTTCCCAATCTCCAGATCTTGTCATTGAGCAACAACAACATTACAGGAACGGTAAGCGAGGTGTTGGCTTCATTAGGCAGCTGTCAGAATCTGCAATTTCTGGACATCTCTTACAACAACCTCACGGGATCTATCCCCCCAGAAATTGGGAACTGCACCCAGCTGTGGCTGTTGAATTTTCAAGGGAATCAATTGACTGGAACTGTGCCGGATCAGATAGGTCGACTGGGGAATCTCCAATGCTTGGGGCTAGGGAACAATCGTCTCTATGGAAGCCTCCCACAGAATCTGACGGCTTGCTCAAAGCTGAACTTGCTTGATGCAAGCAGCAATGGTTTTTCTGGGCTCATTCCGGCTTGGTTGAGCAGATTGAGTTTGCAGTATCTCGTCCTGCACACAAACAATTTCACAGGCGGGATTCCAAAAGAGATTCTGACCTCCGCAACTCTGTTGCATCTGGATGTCGCTGACAACAACCTGACTGGTTTGATACCTGCGGAGATTGGGAGCTTGGGTGTTTTGCATTTTCTCAGACTGTCAAGGAACCAATTCACAGGAAGCATCCCCTCGAGTATCGGGCTTCTTTCATCTCTACGCGGACTGGATCTGTCGGAGAATCAGCTGACAGGAAGCATCCCTGCATCGCTAGGGAATCTACAGAATCTCGTATGGTTGCAGCTGTCGCAGAACTTGCTCACAGGATCGATTCCTGCGGAGTTGTCCAACTGTGGTAGCTTGCTGTGGCTGAATCTCTACAGCAATCAGCTGTCTGGCGTGATTCCAGCGAATTTCTCTTCCATGGGTGGAAATGCGACCATGGATTCCATCCAAGCTGGAATGGATCTGCCATGGCCGCCGATGGATTTGAGCGAGTGCTCCATTCTCGCGAGCTGGATACCCGGGTACGATCCTCCCTTCACGAATCTGGCCTGGATCTTGAACCGAGAGTCTTGCCAGATTGGGTGGCACACGATTTTGCAAGGGCAAACGGAGGCAGTGGCTCTGAGCTACTGGCAACTCTCTAGCAACGATCTGACAGGACCCATTCCAGAATTCAGCTCGCAGTCTAAATTGGCATGCTTGTTCGTGGGTGAGAATTCTTTGTCCGGGCAGATTCCCGCGAGCATAGACAATCTCCAAGCCTATGTCATCAACGTCAGCCGCAATCACATCGACGGTTTCATTCCTGAGAACTTGTCCCAAAGTATCGAGATTCTGGATCTTTCCTACAACAACTTGTCTGGATCCATTCCCGCAGGAATCATCAACTTGACTTCTCTCTCCCGCTTCAACATCTCGTACAATCCAGACTTGACGGGACCCGTGCCGGAGTTGAACCAGTTCTCGACCTTCGATCCTGATGTGTACCTCGGGGATACAAAGCTGTGCTTCAACCCGAACCCAATCTGGCACATGAATGCTTCTGCATGGGGCTCTCGAGACGATCTCCCGGAACAGTGTCCCCTTGCTCCTAGTCCTGCGCCGATTCTGCACCCGGTTCCGCCGTCTTCAGCCGTGGGATCGGAATCAGAGCGGAAGGCCAATATACGGCTGATGATCCTTCTCATCAGCACATTCAGCTCGCTCACAGCATTGATCTTAGCAGCATCAGTGTTTTGGTGTATTACCAAATGGAATTCCAGTAACGCCAAGAAGCAAACTTTCCAGTTCGTGTGCATGAAAGCTGCGGATCAGCATTATGATCATGGAGGCAAATCGTCTAAGTCTAGTAGTCGAAGATTCTCCTCTTTCAGGACGAAGAATCTCCACGAGAATAATACTATAATCCCTGTCGCGTCCTTCGGGTTGCAGTGCCTCAAATCCCTCACGTACTCAGACCTGATGTTGGCGACAGATGGCTTCAGTGAAGCGAACATCATCGGTGACGGAGGTTTCGGGATCGTGTACAAGGCGAAGCTAGGACCCGACAACGCTGAAGTCGCCATCAAGAAGCTGATACAGAGCGGCGCACAGGGAGATCGCGAGTTCCAAGCGGAGATGGAGACTCTCGGCAACATCAAACACGAGAATCTGGTGCCGTTGTTGGGCTACTGCAACAAGCACATGGAGAGATTGCTTGTGTATAAGATCATGCAAAACGGAAGCCTGGACGACTGGTTGTATGAGAGCCCCGAGAAAGCAGCTGCACTGAACTGGGCGACTCGGCTGCGCATCGCTTATGGCACTGCATCCGGGCTTTGTTTCTTGCACCATGAATGTGTGCCGATGATCATTCACCGCGACATCAAACTGAGCAACATCCTGCTAGACGAGTTCTTTGAGGCACGATTGACGGATTTTGGTCTAGCACGGCTGCTGGACTTATCCAACACGCATGTGAGCACCATCATTGCCGGCACTCCTGGCTACGTTGCTCCCGAGTACAGCCAGACATGGAAAGCTACCACCAAAGGCGACGTGTACAGCTTCGGTGTTGTGCTACTGGAGCTGGTTTCCGGCAAGCGACCCACTGCAGCGGAGTTCAATTATGCAGGACGACGAGAGGGTAACAATCTAGTAGAATGGGTACGGATCCTTCTCTCCACTGACCGACAACACGAGGTCTGTGAGACCGTTGTTCTTAAAACCGGTGACCCCTTGCAGGTGAAAGAGTTTCTCACACTTGCTCTCCACTGCACAATGGAGTCACCATCCAAGCGACCCACCATGCAAGAAGTGACCACACGATTGAGAGAGATCATCAGTCTCAATTCTCAAAGCTCCAGTACTAGTGCAGCTGCCGATCATCAGACTCATGCAGATCATGATCACTGCAGCTGCTCTAGTACTAATTCTTTGCATGATCATCATCAGGATCAGCTACTGGAAGACCATGATCTGCACTACTGCTGCTCTATTTATTCTTTGCATCATCATCATCATCATCATCATCATCATCATCCTCATCAGGAGCTGCAAAATCATGTCTGCTGCAGCTGCTCTAATTCTGTGCATCATGACAATCATCAATGCAGCTGTGCTTATACCATGAGTCCAACATGTGCTGCAGCAGTAGCTCATCATCACCATCATCATCATCATCATCAACAGATCTGTATGACCAATTTGCAAAACAATAACTTTGACAATAATGCAGTTGAATCCAGCTGCAGCTTCTGTAATGTATGTGGCAGCATGGATCATGTTGTAACTCTGGGATTGCTGCCTGGAGAAGAGGAATTATCTCGCTAGTGACCAATTATGTCACTCTTGTAACATGAGTTGTATATAATTTATAGGTAGACCACAGTAGATCATGATGATCAGTACAGTGTTTTATTAGGAATTTCACTCATGTTTTGTGATAATTTTAGGTATTGTTAATCTGAGTTATTTCAAGGAATGGCAGGCTAGTTGAATTTTGCAAGTTTGTGAATGCTGTACTATCTAGAACATTTTTGACACTTTGCAAGCTCTGATGATCACATGAACAAGAAGTTGCTGTGGATCCAGTGTTTGAGGGTAAATTAATATTTTTGAAGTTTGAGGCTAACTTGAGAAGGAGAACTTTGTTCAGGAATGACAAACACTACCTGTCAGCTTTCTTCAGATTTCAAGCACACTACTGCTCAGGGGGTTGAATCCTCAGGTTCTTGACCCAAGGAAGAAACTAAGTTTCTTCTTTGATAAACAAAAAAAATAAATAAAAACAATAATAATCCAGGGATGATTTTTTTATAAAACTGGCTCCAAAAGATGTAGATTGTGTTGTTCTCAAGATACATTTAGGAGCCAAATTTTCACTTGTGAGAAGGTGGCTTACAACAGATAGATTGTGAAAATAATGGCCTTAATTTGGCAGATTTTGGAAAAAACATTTCTACATATGCAGATTTCTCCAAAAGGTTCCAGCCTTGGTGTGTGTTTTTTATTCAATTTTGTGATGTAGCCAATTTGGTGATCATCCATAAGCTGATTTAGCCAAATTTGGCTGTTAACAAAATATGAAAGGAAAAAAAAATATATATCCCCTTATATTTCTGGCTACCTACTTGAACCATATTTAGAAATCTAGTAATTTTATAGATTTTCGTGAATTTTTAAAAAAACTTTGGATTAAAAGAAAATCATTGAATTTGAGGCAATAAATTCAAAGAATTCTTCTTCAGTGTGAAATTTCACACACACACAACAAAAAAGAATGGTGATTTGAGCATTTGGGAAGGTAGCTTAAGTATAACTTTCATATCTGGTCTATAGCCAAATTTGGCTAAATCTTCTTGTGATGATTACCTTTTGGGTCAGAAGATTGAAAAGGAAAACCCAAAAACCCTGAAGGGTGTATATTCCAGTGTTGGGCGGGTCTCTAGTTTTTATGATAACCATCGGGTCGGGGTATGAAACTATTTTGAAAGACCCGACTCAGTTCTTTTTTAAATTTTTATTTTCATATTTTCAAGACCCAGGCAAGGCTTCAAAAATTTGCAAAAAATAATTTTATAGGTTTCAAAGCACCAATTCTCTAACATGTGATACTAGTCGGTTTTCAAAGGCAATTTTCACATACTGGTTACTAGAAATTTTATTATCTCAAAAATTAACTTTTAATGTTCAAAAATAACAAAATTGCACAAAACATGAAAATTCTAAAAAAAATTCAACATATTATATGTCCACTATTTCATCTTATTCAAATGAACCTTCAAATTCTTCTAACTCCTTTTCAAAACCTATTTATTTTTTGAATTAACTCTACTAAATTGGAAGGTAGTTTACATCCATCTCTAGGATCACTTGGTCAACTTTTGCTTACAAAAATCGAATTTTTATGTTTCTGATTATAAATGACATTTCCTAAGATTTGTAAGTATGCCTGTTAAAGAACAAAATCTTTTTGTTTCAATTTGTGACCCTACAATGCTTAAGATTTGACAAGCCAAAAAACCAATTGTAAGAAACATGACTTCATGCTTTCCCCACCATTGAAGAGGGCACTTGATGTTTTTGGGATTCACTTGGTAATGTTTGAAAATCAATAATTCCCTAGTGACAAGTTCTTTTGATGGCTGACTTGTGGATTTAGTTTGTTGAAAATATCAAAGGGTGAAAGCACGATCAATTAGACATAGAAAGTAATAATTGTTCATGCAATCATATTTTTGCACATAAATGCAAGAAAGTAGAGTCAAAATATTTTCAATCATTATGAAACCATCATGTTGTTCAATAGTGGGTTTATAATTTGTTGTATACAAAGTTTGGGAAATTTTCGTATAATAAAAGTAGGTTAAAAATATTTTTGAAACATATTAGCCAAAATGTGTTCAAAAATATTTTTACATTAGAAAGGTTGATTCATTATTACTTTTAAAGTGATAGTTGAAAGCACATAAGTATATTTGAAAACAACAATATCCAAGAAAGTAGAAAAATTCATTTGCAGTTGTGAAAAATCTACTTAAATAGACATTAAACATGTAATTTTTTAATATCATTGGCATAAAGTCAAAGAACATGCCCATATTGATCATTGGAATAAATAATATTTTAAATTTTATTATATGAAGGTGTATTTTATGACTATTTTCCATTTATGTAAACAAGTATCACAAAGTGTTTAATTGATCATGCTTTAATTAATGTGATCCAAAACACCATAAACTTCACTTCTGATGTTGGAAGCAAAGAAAGATAACTCAAAAGCTATCCTAGAATCAACATTAATCAAATTGATTGGTGCAATTGGTTTTACAATTTCTTCCTTAAATTTTAAGCACATAGTAAAGGCACATTGTAATACATCAAAAAGTAACCAGTGGCTCTTAGATTGGTTCAAAACACAAGCAATCACAATGGGAGATAAGGAATCCACAATTATTTTAAAGATATGCTAAGTAAAAAGAGGAGGAACTCTTCCACTTATTCTAATAGTATTTTGCTTACTATAACAAAGAATAATTGCATCCTTCAATTACAAGGCTTCTTGAAACATAATAATTTTGTTAGCAAATCTGTAAAAAAATTTCAAATTCCAATGCTATAAGATTTAACTATAATAGATCAACAAGAAACAAAAAAGATAATAATTTAAAAAATAAATTGCAATAGATTAAATAATCACCTTGTTCATTGGAATATTTAACTTTCTTGGAGGCAAGTTAGAATCTGAACAAGCCTTGTTCCATTCTTTTTTACCCTTTCTAGATTTTTTAGGCCAAGTTATACATTTTTGCAAATCTAACTACGTAAATTTGATTGAAAGAAACTACAGATTCTTACAAACATTTTCATTAATAGTAACATAGTGGCATGTTTTGGAAAAATCATGGCCAAAACAAACACCTTAAAAAATTCCATCTAAATTAAAAACTTCACAATTTTCAAAAGATTTTAAAGCAATTGTCATAGTATTTAAATTTGAGCCATCATCCTTAACATAGGCAATGATTTTGTTTCTTAGCCCATATTGATCAAACAATTTTGTCAAATTGTTAATTAATGTTTGCCTAGTAATTTTTGTTGTTTCAAACAAACCAATAGTTATTTGTTTGGGTTGCCAATTAGATCCCAAAAAGTTTATAACAAGAGCAAATATATCATGCACACCCTTTGACATCCATAAGTCAAAACTTGCTATGGCACAAATACAATTTGTTAATTTTGGCAAAACATATATTTGTTTTGTTTTCTCCATCAAGTTTAAGTAATATTTCTTGAGAAAATTATTTTTTTAGAAAGGAACATTAATTCCAGGAGACAAATGTAATGTTAAACACTTAAACCATACATTTTCAACAAACTGTAATGGTAAGTTATTTTTCACAATCAAAAGGTCAAGGTCTTGCAAAAAGTTTTTTTGCTACACATCGTCCTTTTTGAAAAGTTCTTTTATAACAAAAAAATAGATATTGCACTTGTTGGAACATTTGGCCTTTTTTTATAGGTTGTCTTTCAATAGTTCCTATTATTTCATAATTAATTTCTTCTTCAAAAAATTTCACAATTAAAGAATGATCTACATTTACTTGTTTTTTAAAAATAGTTATACCATAAGTTTTAGAATAAGTTATTAATCTTTTTCTTTCTTTAGTTCTTGCATTAGGAATATTTATTGCACTATCATAACATAAAATACATCTCATGGCTTGATGGGATGCAAAGATGCAACTTCAACTTCTTTCCCATCATTCACAATAAAATGCCCAACATAAAGAATTTTTATTATGCCCTTTCCAAAATTTTCTTTGATCATGTAATTTTTGTAAATTTTCTTCATTAATTTTTTCCCATTTTTTTCAGTTCTACTATTTTTTGTTTGCACATTTGCACATTCTCCTCTTTCCACATCTTTTTCAATGTCCATTTCATTTTTCATTTGTTTGATTTTTTTCAATCAAAATTTAATTTTCATTTTGATTTGACTCCCCCATTTTCTACCAGAATATTATTTTCCTTCAAGGAAAAAATAAAAAATGAGTATGTTTTTTGCCAAAATAATATTCTGTCAGCTATATGAAAATCAACATAAACATTTACAAAAAATTGAAAGAAAAAAATTTGCAATGTGCTCAAAAAATACACAATGAAATTATGCAAATGAAATGCAATGTGTATAATTAAATGTACAATATTCAAATAATTTGTACACAAAAAAAAACACATTATTAACCACCATTTCCCAAAAACATGCATAATTAAAAAAACTCATCAATAAACAAAAATTGAACACAAAAATTCTCACCTTCCAAGTTTGGCCAAAAAGAATTTAAATTTGAAAAATTTGAATTTGGATTTCTCCTCCACACTCCACACCTGCAAAAGAGAAAAGGTGGGGGGGAGAAGTACCAATTTAAAACAAGAGGAGTAAAGTAGCACGATCAAACAAGAGGAGCAAAGAACAACAAAATCACAAGCATAACAAAGAGGTAGCTAAATAAAGAGGTTGAACAAGAAAAGCGGAGCAAGTTGAACAAGAGCTGTGGAATAGTAGGTCGGGTAAAACGAGCAAAATAGGTTGAGTAAGAGGAGCGGAACAACAAATTGAGTAAGAGGAGTAGCAGGTTGAACAAGAGGAATGGAACAAGAAGTTTAGCAAGAAGAGTGGAGTAGCCTGAGCAAGATGAGAGGAGCAACATGTTAAGCAAGAAGAGCGAAGCAACATAAAAAAGCAAAGTAGAAGGTTGAGCAAGAGCAACACTAAACAAAGAAACTAATCAAGCACATTAAATTAAGCAAGAAAGAAAAGAATATCCAAGAAAATGAGACAAACTCACACACAATGAGTAAGCAACTCTAAAACACTTGCTTTATAGCAAGCAGCAAGTGGCGCTACTTGCTTGCTAAACCCTAAACCTAACTAAACCCTAAATTAATTATGAACTAAATATTGACTAAACAACCAAAGACTAAACCCTACTAACTGTTGACCTACTAACACCCTAATTAATTCTAAACTTTGAAACCCTGACCCTGATTTTTTTTTAATACCCTGCCAAGGTTTCAATAAAATTAAAATACGTATTTCATCAGGGTTTCAAAGGCCCAGTTCTCACATTATATGAAACCCTGCAGCCAGGTTTCATAAAGGGTATCACTCAATGTAATTCCTTTCAGGGATTCAAACCGAGAACCAGCTTGAAACCCTGTTTGATTCTCTCATTTTTTCTCCAACACTGGTATATTCACAGTCAAAGCAACCAAAAAGGATGTCAGACCAATGTAAGATCAAAGTCAAACAAACCAAAAAGGCTGTAGAGTCAAATACTGTGTAGAACACCCGTCAAAGAGGATTTCAACAAGCAACCAATAAACAAAAGTTTGATGTTCCCCTTGTGGTTTGCCCTCTCAGGTGGTTCTTTTGTGTTCTTGGAGGTGGGTCCTTCCATTTTGATCTTTGTATTCCCTCTATTTTGCATGCTTTGGTTTATTTATGATTGGCAGGGTTTCATCAAGTTTGTCTCTTATGGGAGCAAATGAGAGCTTATTTGTATACACATGGGGCTTCAGCCCCAATGTTAGTTCAGTCGTGGGTCTTAAATTTAGGAGTACATACGTCTTGCTGCATTTCTTTTTTCAATGTCCGCCATTAGCCTGATTTTTCTAAAATACACTGAGTGATGCCTTAAACACATTTGGGGTGTGTAATGGACGTTACTGAACGATTCAGTAGCGTACATTACACACCCCAAGTGTGTCCAGGCAACAACAAAATGTGTCTAGTCTTCACCAGATACATTTAAATCAGGCAACTGGGCAGGAATGAGAAATGAAATGCAGCAGTACTTCTGTACTGCCACATTTAAGACCCATGGCTGATTTAATGTTGGGGAGTTACTTGCTTTCTCCAATGGTTTGGAGATTTTTGTTACCCGGTGAAGACCCTTGAAGTTAAGGGGCATGCATCACCCATGTAACTGTGGAAGAGAGCTGTGTTTCATGTATTCTATACTTTACCAGATTGAAAGCTTAACAATTGTCACAGCAGGAAAATTGTCCCAAGTGCATTTAAGGGTTGAACCCGAACGGATTAAAGTACCTAGGGAAGCAATTTGGAACATTCAAAAGCCCTTGTGTGCCAGTATGGTACACATAATTAAAAGGGCTTTTAAATGTTCCAAATATGTGGAATACTTTCTGTGCTCGATTTGATTGTTAGCTGGTTTCTATTCCCTGTAACATTTTATAATTAAAAAGGTGGTTTTTTCAATTTATTTAGAGCATCTCCACCTACACCCCTTATCCAGGCCTCTATCACTGTGTACTGGATGAAATAACACTGGATGAAACATAGAGTATTCATTGACGCAATCATTGTGGTCAACCAATCCAATACTATTGGCATTTTTGTTGATCATTGTATTTATCTTGTGAATATATACAGCTCCAAATGGAGCATTATTTGGCTCTAGCTTTCAAAAAGGACTTCTGGTCCTGGTTCCAATTTTTTTTCTAGAATTTGGTAGAACCTCTTGTTCCAATTAAAGCTATTACAAAAAAATTGATGGAACTGATGAATGTAACAAACATTCTTGATTGGTTCTTGATTTTTAGAAGACTCATTGAACCAAAGTCTAGAATTCCTTTATAAAGTGGAAAACCTTTTGATTTCAGGTCAATGAAATACTCTAAAAATAAAAACCCATCGATTTTGGTGTCAAGTCCAATGTTTTAGACTGTTGATTCTCATTTAAACGATTTTTAAGCTTTATGACACCGATCAACACTGGGTTCATGCCAGTGTTGGGCGGTTTTCAAATGCTGCCCCGGTTCTCTATCCGGTGAGAACCGATTGACACTTTTAAATGTGAGAACAGACTGACACTTCTTAATGTGAGAACCGAACTTCAAACCGACCTCAGGTTCTCACCTGATCGAGAACCGGTTATAAGAACCGATTCAAATGTATACATGTATACTTTTTTGGAGAACCGGACAGGTTCTCTCACAGAAATCAAATCCGGTTCTTAGAGTTCTCTGTATCATTTATTGGTTCCTCTTGTGCTTCTTCACTTACGACTGCTACTCTTCTCCTGTTGCTATTACTTTGTTTCTTATACTGCTATTACTCTTCTCTTTATTACTATTACTTTTTTCCCATTGCTTTTTTCTCATTGCTTTTATTCTTTTCCTGTTGCTGTTGCTTTTCTTGCATGATGTTGCTTTTTTCGTGTGATGAAGTAATTGAATTATTAAAACTGATTTTAATTAATGAAAATTTTAATAATCAGGTTGTGAAAACTGGTTGTCGTTGTATATATATGAGAACCGACTTATCTGAGAACCGGGTGCGTTTGAATTTTTTTTGGGTAGCCTGATCGGTTCTCACCAGCCCAAATTTGTTTATATATTAGAGAATCAATGAGGTTCTTACAACATGAGTGAGAGAACCGAAACCGGAGGGTTCTCACAAAAAAGCGAGAACCATCGAAAACTGGTTTATGCCTGGTTTCAGGTTTCGGATTGTTTTTAAACAATTGAAGTTGCATTTCAACTCATCCTCCTTGGGAGTGTGCCTATTGACCATATATATATATATGTAAAGGCTTCATAGGCCTTGATTTGCCTTTGGGATCCCCATGAAACATGATCTTCACTTTGACACAGGATGCAACTCTTTGCCTTCAATGATATTTACCCTCATTTGTTTCAGCTTTGGTGACTTGTATGGCTGTAGTAATGTCCAAATTTGTTTAGATTGAGTTTAACACTATTTAAAGGTTGGATTGCATCTGACATATTTTTTATGAAGGCCATTTTAGTGTTGCAAATAGAGATGCATGCCTTTAAATATTAAAGCTTCATAAGCTAGGACCTAAGACCCTAACAATAATCTAACCCTTTGACCCAAGCCTTGGAAAAAAAAACTCCAAACTTGTCAGGTCTCATTTTGCAAAAGGTCCAGGTTCACATATACCCGCAATGTCCAGTTCTAAGGCAGCCCAGTTCAAGTCCACGAAGACAGGCCAAAGGTCTGTTTCTTCAACTTGGGTCCAGATGTGGGCACAGAAACCGGGCCAACACTAGTAACAACAGAGTTCCCCAACCACCAACCCAATGACCCATCCAAAGAACCAGTAAGACCCTGATTATTGAACATAAATGGGCCTACACACTGACTGGTATTGGATATTGAAGGCAACACCAAGACATTTAAGTACCCAAATTATGACCGCATTGTATAACTGGGATCTTGATTAATATCATGGATGAGAACATGATCTAGAGAAATGAATTGAAACCCACAATTACTTGCAATTAAGTTAGCTGCACAATGAAATTGTAAACAGGTTTAAATTTATATGGCTACCACCTTTAGATGGCTACAACCATACCCATTGTTCACTAAGGAGCAACTTTCAATAATTCCAAAAACAGCAGGTTGCAATTAATTGATTATTCACCCAAATTTAAGTCACTACTATCTAAATCAGTTGATGACAAATTGGTCCATGCAATATCAATTAATAATTTATAACTATATCTAGAAAAGAAACCCTGCATGATGGAATAAGAGCATCAGATTTGGAATTACATTAATTAATCATGGGTTGCAAGATTAGTGATATTATTATTAGTGATTGACCTAGCCACTACTTAGACTAGAATCTTAGAAATTAGTTCGATTAGAGGGAGGCGCAATTGGCGGAGGCTAATCCCAATCGCTGATTGACGTTGTCGAAGACCAAGAGATGGTCTTGTTGTTGTAGGTTGCCAATGACGCTGAAGTCGGTGACGGCGCCCAACATCGCCAAACACTTGACGTCGCCTTCCGCCGATAGGAACATACTCGTGGCAGGGGAGTACAACTGCACGTCGTTGTCGAAATAAATCACCATTTCCGGCAACACTGCGCTCGGATGGCTGCTAGTGTCGTAACAGAGGTCCAGACCGTAGCCGCCCCCGGTTGCGATCGGGAAATCTATGGCGGATCGGTAAGCCTGCAGATCAGGATTGTATACAACTTAGATTGTTGAAATCACATACATGATGAATATACATATACATACTCATGCAACAAGAAATTCTAGATATCATGATAACGAGAACCCGCGAGTCGAGTGCAGTCTTGCATGACGGTACTCGGATTTCATGATGACCCAAAGTTGAAGATTTTCATATACAGCTACCTAGATATGCATGGGCATACTTGAACTGTAGTTTTTTTCAGGGTGCACTATGTAACCAGCTTCGAGGAATTGTCGTGCACGAGGGCTTGGCAGCTCATGAAGGTTCAGGGTTTAGGATTGAAGGAATTTTCTAAAGTGCAGCATGCATGCAAACAATTGAATGAAATGTTGGGAATTGAAGTGACTGATGATGATCAGTCATACCTGCAGGATTAAGGTATACACGTTGCTGTTCCATATAGTGAGGGTGGTCCCGGAGTCGAAGATGACGCCACCATTTCCGACCGTGTTGATGGTGAAGTTTTGGGCTGAGAGACCGGCAATCATTTGACCACCAACACTGATACCATTGACACCAACATAATAGAAAGTTGGGTGCTTAGGGTTATTAATGAGCGGCGTGTATTTCAAGCCAGCTGCGCTGGTACTAGTCTGTGCAGCAGCAATATCTCCGAAGAAAATGGGGCTTGTCTTAGTGGCGGAGGTCTCCAAATTCACCAAGCAGTAAGAGAACTTGTCGGAGATAGAAGGGCTGAGCTGAGAGGGGAGAGACACGGCACCCCTTCCCAGTCCCACAATCCCGCCGGCTCCAGCGAAGCTTCCACTATTCATCTGGCCACAGCCGAATGCAATCTGGGGCAGACTGCGAAGCTTTCCTCCGCTGGATTCTAGGGTGAGGATTTCATAGGAGAAGGCTCCAATTGTCATGGACCCATCTCCATACTCGTACTCGTACTTGCAGCTGGATTTCGCACATGACTGTATCGGAAGATCCTGGAAAGATCCACAAGCATGATCAATAGGCGAACTTAGAAAACTAGAATCCACAGTCTCTTGTCACTAATCAAATCAGTAGAATAAAATCAGGCAGAATATGAGCTCGACAGTACACTACTCGCTGAAGTAAGCGATCAACCAGTAATGAATTGTGCAGTGGAAGCTGCTGTACCAGGCACAGTCTGTCATCGCAACTCGCCGTCCTATATGTTTTCGATTTTGCAGGTTCGAAGTTCGGGCCCGTCTGTGGGAAACAGGCTGAGCAAGGCGAGCACTGAACCCAGACCAAATCGCTTCCTGTGTCCACGATCGTTATAAGCGTTTGTGGGGGTGAGCCGAGTGCGATCTCCATGAAATATTCCCCCTCCCCGGCTGATATCCAGCTCTCCAGTCCGCTGCCAGCTGCAGCTGCTGCTTTCATGTTGCGTTCGATATAGTCCCTACGCTCAATGCTCCTCTTCACAGCCTCGAGGATCCTGTCGCTTAGTGACTTGGGTGTCGTTGAGCCAAGTGGTGACGACATGTGATCTCTGTGCAGAAGCTCAGCTCTAATCACCTGCAATTGAAACAGGTATTAGCTGTATTCAAGGAGTCGACAGGCATCATCATTATTTCCTATACATATAAATTCCACACAAACTGTCATGCATTCTTTTGGGAGTCTAGTTAGATTTTACATGTTTGCAGTTGTGATCAGCAAGTCCGCGTACAGATGTGGACTGCAGGCCAGGAGCGATCTGTCTTGGAAGACTAGTGAAAGTAGATGCAGCAGCAGCATTGGACTTCTGTAAGTCGATCCCATCACAACAGTGAAGAGACAGTACTAACACAAACACCACTGCGGCAGCAGCTATACCAAAACTAGTGCCAGACATCTTCTTCTCCATATATGTAATTCTCTTCCGTTCACTCTCAGCACAATCTCCTTGCACAAACTGCTCGAATATAATTGCAGCTCAGCAATATAATAATTATCACTCTCTTCTGTGATACTTAAATCCACAAAACTTCGTGCTAATTATTCCCTGCTCTAGTACTAGTAATCGATGGATAGAGAGAGGGACCTCGGCAAGGCCAGAGAAATGGAATTCAGCTTCTGTACACTTCCTGCAAGATCTGAATTGAAATCTAAGCTTGCGTGATCTGAACCTGCAAGATGCAGATCTGAATCTGAATCAGAAAACAGTTCCTATTTATTTCAACTTGGGAGTAGCTCGAGTTCTGTTTGCTACTAGCTGCTGCTCGTGTTGTATGCACGGGCTTTCGTCTATTGCTTGAGGGAGTGGTCATTGTCCGTCTACGACGTCCTTGCAGCGGCTTGTGGCTTCCGCCATCGCCGGTCATGAGGAAGGACATTGGGTTGCTGCACGCAATCTGCGAAAGGACACCCTCGCGGCTCAGTTGCGGCGAGAATATCAATAATTTGCATCTAAAGGGAAAGATCTTGTTCAATATTTTTATTTAACTTTTTATTATGTTCATTGAGATGATCCATTTTCTGTTTTCTTTTCAATTTTGTGATGTTGCTCAAGTGGCAATTATATTTAGCCAAATTTAACGATATTTAAAATATTAAATTAGAAAATCTTAAGCACTCTTTCATACTGTAGCCAATTATGGCGATTTTTGGCGATTTATTCAATCAAAGGCTCGTTTTTTGATGAATTTGTTTTGAAAAAACAGGAAATTTTAGACAGAATTGATTTTTCTTCAAATTTGTTTTACAGAATGGCGAAAATTTGTAGCCGGAAAAAACCACTTGTATTGTAATTTACTTTCCTGGAATCTTCTTCTTAGTATATTATAATTCTGCAAACAGTGGGTCACTCTCAGGGTTTATCCTTCCCAATTTTGTGATATTAAAATTCTGGTGAATCTTTTCAAAAGACTAGCAAAATTAGGCAAATTTACACTTTAAAAACACAATTCCAGTACTGAAGAAATGAAAAAATTTCTAGGCGAAAAAAAGCACCAGTTGGTACACACTTCTTGGATCTATTGGGTGCTCCCTGTGGTTCGAGGCAGCCATTTTTTTTCAATGTGAAATTTTACACAGTTGAGAAATCTATGAAATTTTATTTCTTAAATTCAATGATTTTTTAAAAAAATCACCAAACATCAGAATTATTTTAATAGAAAATAAAGAAAATTGCAAGATTTTTATACATACGCATGGTTCTTTGATTCTGGACCAGCTATAGAATGTTGTAAACTGGTTCTTTGATTGACAAAGAGCCAAAGTTTACATTCTATTGGCCTATAGAATGTAATAAACTTCTGATTAACCTCTGGTTAGCCCCAAGGTCTAGTCCATTTTTTTCCCAGCAAAAAAGGTTTCTAAAGACAATCTCAATTACAGTTCCATACGTAAATAGAACTGGGAACCTGGTTCTAGGTCCAGTTTTTAAAAGGCTCTAGTTCCAATTCTAGTTCTGGAAACAGTTCAAAAATCAGTACAACTCAATTCTAACTTTTTCTATGGAGTGATGTAATTGTATGCCAATCAAATTTTGAAGTTAAAAGTCTGAAATCCATGTTTGTGCTACGTTTTCAAAACCTTAGGCCAACAAAGTGTAAACATCTATCTATGAAGGAAGGTAGTTTGTTCTGTTTTGTAGTTATGAGATCCACCGAACCAGGATGCTTCAGATTGTGTTCTCGGTGTCTTTGGAAAGCTCTTGATGAGGAGGGGTGCATGGGCTTGGTTCCATGACGTTTGGACTTGCTGTGCAAAAGTTCTTGAATATTGAATGATTTCTTCACTGAAAATTAAATTAAATAGTAGCTGAAAATTTCGGAGGAATTGGAATGTGCCTTTGGTGTTGTTGGAAAGATCTTGATGAACAGGATTTAGTGGAATTTATTTGGTAGGATTTGGATTCAGAACGTGGGAGAAATATTGATTTTTAAGTGATTTCTGCCGCTGAAAATCCAAATAAAATCCAAAAAACCAGGTTTTGGAAGGAAAAATCAGTTGAGGACGTAGTACCACTTGGGCCAACAGCACAGGCCACACTAATCTTAGGTTATGTAAAGACTAAAGACATCCTTTTGTTATCATTGCATACCATTCATCATGCATAATGTACGATCCCACCAACAATTCTATTTGCATGTCTGCACACCATATGTTGAGGGCTACCTGCTAAGCTGGACACACAAAATTCCTAGTCATATGTTCACACTGAAAAGTTATCACTGGAGCTAAGAAATGAAATCGTTGCATAATTAGTTTTTGAATCAAAATGTTTTCCATTTATAATACTCAGATTCCCAATAGAAATGTGCTGAAAATTTTCCAATTTTCTTTATTCTTGGAAATTTGGTGGATGTTTTCCCAAAAAACAGGGAATATGTAGACAGTTCTAAATATTTTTAGTTTTTCCATGTTTTAAGTTTGCAAAAAACTAAAAATGCTGTAACTCATGGGCCATATTAACTTAAGAGTGGAAAACTTTCAGGGCCTTTGCACCTTCCTTTTTCACAGGTGTGAATGGAACTCAAAATATACGACCTCTTAGTTTACCCCCCGTCCCCCAAAGGTGTGAACGCTCGTCCTTCTCCGAAAGAAGTGGCCTGACAGGAGGCGGCAAGTGTGAACACTCAGGGACACTCTCTCTCTCTCTCTGGCTCTGTGTGTCCGTGTACAGTCCTTTTGTTTGTGTGCATTTGCTTGCTTGCATGTGGGAAGGGACAATCACGAGCTTTGCCATTTTGGTGATCTAGAATAATGTGTGTGCATTGTAGTACTGCGCTACCAAAATACACTAGCGATGCGCAGCTTGCAAACAAAAGCTGTACTTGAACTAAATGGGGTTAAATCCTTAGCTACTTTTGGATTTCATGATTGTAAGTTTAAGTTTTCTTTCAGCAATTGTGAGTCCAGCTTAATTTGTACAATATACATTTTTTGTGTAAAACTGATGATCTGATTTTTCAGTAGCACATGCATGACTTGTGTGCATCACAAGTTCGCCACCTTCACCATGAAAGAGCAGCTTCGATTATTGTACGTTGTGAGAAAAGAAATTTTTTCAGTCCAGATCATCTTGTGGGGATCGAAGCTGTAGAGTCCTCATGACGCGTTTTGGGTCTTTCTTTTTTTGCTTTGCGTCGAGTCCTGAGAAAAAATTGCTTGCTAATTTTGAGTACAAGGAACAGAAAACGCAGAAAACGCAGAATTATCGGTGGTTGTTCATGCAGTGAAAATCCAATCAGGATACAAACGTGTACATTCAACCCAGTGAGCTGCGAGTCGAGATCAATGCGGCCTTCAACAAACCCGGATGCTGTTAAGAGCCTCGTGAATCTCAAGCTACTAGGTAACGCTCTACTAATTTCCAAACGATCATCAGTCTGTGCAGCAGCTAGATGGATGGCCAGCAAGACAATATCATGTACTGAAAATGTACATTTCGAAGCCGAGATCTTCGACCAGTTGCAGCTCATGAACATGTGCACAAGGTGTTCGGCAAAAGCTGTGAAGCTCAACCCAATGTTGAGCTTATGCTTTAAGTCTCTGCAATTCACCTCCGCAAGAAGACTAACCGTGGCAAATGGTGGGTAAGGATTGAAGCTGAAGACCATGAGCAACCATGCCCTTCTCATCGAACCAGTCCTTGAGTGCCGTTTGGCTGTCAAATTGGTATGAATCTCTTGCTACTTCGGTTAATCTCCACCGCTTCTCCGTCTGGCAAATGCTGTGGGCTCTCACTTCACATCTCGGCGACAGGGAGAGAGCTACGTGACGGACATCGAAGCTTCACATTCATGCCAAATGGTTCTTCTCTCTCATCTGGTGCCTGTGCTACTTTTGGTCTTGTGAACCAATAGGTACTAGATTGTTGCTACAAGCCTAGATCATGAGTTGATCTCAGCTGGACCTGCTGCATCCCCCAGTGGGTGGCAGCAAACAAAACTTGGCAATTAAATCTCTGACACATGTGAACATACGTCTTCAATGTGGTCAAGATCGACCTTGAGCCTTGCAAGGCCTTGTTGTTCATATTGTCCTAGTAATTTGGCATTTAAAATGTAGGACTTTCATATTGCCACAATGCAGATCTGGCAACTTCACTCTCTTTGTGACATGCTTGCCATGACCACCAGCCTTGTTCCTGATTGTGGATCTTATACTGGGAACATTTTGGACAATGTAGATGTAATAATATGTTGCACTAAATTATCATGTAGCTCACTTAATGACTCTTGACAGGTTTGGGCTCACCCCATAGTGCACAAGAAAATTATTCTCTGTTTTGAACAGGAATCACATTGAGCCACATACAAGGCATTATGTCACTCATTGATATTCCTCTTTCAAGTTTGCTAAGCCTCTACACTGTGCAGCAGCTGGAAAACTTTTGAGCACCACATACTAGACTGATTGCCTAGGTCATCAACTCCAACACAACAGGAATTATTTGCAAAACAAAGTCCCAAAACAATTCAACCAAATTCAGAGCACACAAAATTAGGTAACTAACCTTCATTGAATCCCAAGAACCCTTCATGACCTAATATGGTAGATTCCACCTAAAGACTTGTTGGTGGGAGCATGCATGTAACCAGAACTCTAAATCACAGAGCAAATTGTTTTCAGTTTGTTTGGACACAATTCTAGTACTATCTTCAGACAAAATTTTGCAATTGTTGTGCTTAAAACCAGATTGTGAAATGTTAGTCAAATAATATGACTTTGGTGTCAAGATTGCTGGGCTGAACACCATCATGATATAAATTTGAATTTGGTTTGCACACATTAATTAAAAGTTGAATAGTTTGCAAGGAAACTTGAGGCTGGAATAATTTCTAACAGTCTCCAACTGCTGTCACAAGATATCCATATTCTTGAGAATAATTCGCCATATTATTTAGACTTTGTTTGGGCTGAATCACCATCAGGCTGCATCAAGTAGGAAAGAAAAAGGAGGATCCTTAAACTTTCCAAGTTTCATACTTTGTTTGTAACCAAATTTTGCCTACTCGATCTTCTTATTGTTGATGGCAACCTGGGCTATGGCAGAAATTTGGAAAAAAACAAAAATCCCTGATTAGGCCTATTGTTGGCCAGGTTGAGATCTTACTTCTTTGGTCCAAGACTTGTATCATTCATTTATCTCACTTATTTAGTAGTAATTTAACTCAGTGGGTGACCAAATTTCATTTGGGTTGTGTAAGGGTGGTGACTGAATTTGATCTTGGCAAACTGTGGAAAACCAGAATGATCTCAGCTATCTGCAGGTGACCAAATTTGAGAGAGTCATTCATGGGCCACCAGAATTGATTGTGGCCATCTGAGATCAAATTTGGTCAACTGTGGATGATCAAAATTACTTTTGATCACCCACAAATGGCCAAGATCATATTGGGTCACCCACATGAGATCACTTCTGATTATCTATTGAATGGTAAGATCAGATTTACACTCAATGACCAGCAGTATTTGTGAATCCATTATTTAAGTATTCAAGCTCAAATGCCATCACCTTAGGCAAAGTGGCGTTATTAAATAAATGTGTTGAAAAGGATCATATTTTCCTTCTTAGGGTAAAGGGCCTGAACTTTGAAGATTTGTGAAGTCAAGGCTGCAGCAGGGCTTTTGTTCCTCTTAGGTGTTGCATTTTATGTTGCTGCATATTCTTATTCAAATATATGTCCCAAGGTGTTCACAATAAAGTTCTTGTTTCCAATGGCCCATGATGTTCCCAATATATGAGATCCATTTGTTCCCAAATTTTAATCTATATTCGTTGTCCAATGTTCCATTGTTTTGTTTTGCAAGATCTATTAACATGTTTCCTTCCAATGTTGCTTTGATTTCAACTTCCCCATGATAATGATGCTCCATTCATTTGTAACACAAAACCAATAACAGTCTCTTGACTTTCTATGTATAGGTCACCTGTAAAATCTACATCTAAGTACACTTCAAGTATATTAGCAATGGCTCCAATGTCATAGGGTAATTCTCAATGAACTATTCCTCACAAATACTTGTAAATCCTTCTCATTAGGATAAAGTGAATGTTGTTAGGCTTGAATGTGAATTTTCCACACTATTTACAACAAAAGTCTTAAGAAATATCAAGTTGAGTTCCTAGTGGTGCAAACATGAGGCACCCCACTGCTTCAAGGTAAGAGAAAGATTCTTTATGTATCTTGGTAGTAAAAGAAAATTTCAAATGTACATTGGGATTGGCAAAAGTGCTCATAGGTGTGACATTCTCAAAGCCAAAATGCTTGGGAATTTTGTTAATATATAACCCATTTCAATTCACTATTTTAGTTTTGTTTGGTCTTTAAAAATGTGAAGGCTCACCTACACATTTGCATTGTCATTGGTTATTTCAAACTCCTTCATCTTCTCAATCATGTGATCTTTCTATGTGCTATCCTTTTCATTGCAAACTAATCCATCATCAACAAATATGGTAATAAGTTCAATTTTTTTGTTAAGGTGTATCACTCATGACAAAAAGGAGGTCAAATAGTTTACAAGTCAATATTTTAGACCATCACATAGTTCGAATTGTCAATATCATGCACTTTGTGCCAATGTGCATGATGAAACATGATTAGTAAAGGAGTTAAAAAAAAGTGACAATGTAACAAATTTTTGATACATTTTTAAAAATTCAAACCTAGTAATCAACTTAAGATGCCAAGACTGACATTAGTCAGATTTTAGAAAAAATGAACTATGTTTACAACTAGATTTATAATCATTTTGGATTAAACAAGTATTGTCACTAGAGTTGTGCCAAACAATTTGCTTAAGCAACTCAACATGACATGTGTCAACTTGTGTCCAAAACAACTATGTGTAATGTTCACATGGATAAATAAGTATGTAATCATTTTATAGTCATTTAGGACACATTTAATCATGTTACAACCATTTACAAACCATGTAGTCATATTATAATCATTTATGACCAAGTTTAAATTGTCATTAGAGGGAATTGAACCTTCATCTCCATGGTCACAAACCAACTTCTTAACCATCTAACCAGTCGTTCAACTTATGATATATTATATCATTGCATAAATATAAACATGTATATTTCAAATCTTATGCATATTCATATCATTATTTAATTAAATAAATTCATAATAAATGAATTTCACATTTTAATTACATATTTTTAATTCAATATTCAGATTTAATGTTTTAAATTTCTGATTTTAGTTATAAGTAAAATATAATTGGTAATTCTTAATTCATTTTAATATTTAATATTTAATATATACATTTGGATTTTTTAATAATTAAATTAAACTGATTTAATATTTTTGGGACATAAATTAAAATTAAATTTAAGATTTTGAATTAAATTTAATCCATATTTATAATTCCATACTTCCATAAAAAATTTAGATGTAAATATATTATATCAATTTAGAATATTTATTTCAAAAACTTTAGTGTAAATTTTTAAACTATAAACATACACATAAATATCACATGATTTAATTTTTAATTATCATTGATTAAACCTTTATACATGTAGGCATGCCATTTGTAAAAATAACGAACTAAAATATAACACTTTTATATATCCTTAAAAAATAATTCCACTTGAACTTCATATACACATGTGTCTTCATGTAATGCATACATGACTATTGCCATTACAAAATGACTTATGAAAAAAATAATGAATTTACATGTTAAATTATATTTAATGATGTATGATGTCAATTTCTGTTATATTTTCGATATAATTCACAATATACAATTAAGTTATGACTACAATTGTGTTGATTTGATTACATATTTACACCATGTGGAAAAATTGCACATGTTAAATTAAAAGTGATGGACATTAATTTTTCACATCACAGATTCTAAATAATATTATAATTTTTTTAATGAGTAGTTATATAAAATACCAAACCCTTTTAATATCATATGCAATATCATAATGTCATAGTTATTATTGTTGTTTAATCATTTTAACAACTTTACATCTTTAGCTTGAAAATATATAAAATTGAATACATGCCCACATTATGTGAAACATTCATTCCATTAATCCATTAGTTGTAATGACCACGAGATTGCAATTACACATATTGCCACATAAGTTAAATAATTACAAATATCTATGGTTCATAGTTGTTTATTTAGTTGTTGAAGATCACTAGTTGTTTAACAAGAGGTTGCATATGACATTAATTCTTCTAATGTTACTAACATAAACACACAACATAATAAAATTTCTTGTTTTTTTTAATTAAAATTTCACTCTAAATAGATATCAAATGGGGTGTAATCACAATCCAACAAGCCAAAAAGCATGTGGAATCACAAAGAAACATAGCCAAAATTGAATAAATATTTATGTTTTTCCATTTAAAACCATGACAATCATAGCAAGGTTTTTTTTCTTGGTTCATATGAATCTCAAAGAATTTAAATCAAAAATCCATTTGATAAAATTTTAATTTAAGACCTTCAAAAGTGAATAACAACGTGTAAGACAGAAGTTAATTTTGCAAAGAACTATCAAAAGGATTCATATAATAAAAACACATTTGATAGGAAAAAAATTAAGAGGATAAAGATCTATTAACCACATTAAAAAAACATTCATATTACCCAAAAATATGTGAAATTCTAAAACTTTAAAAACTCAAAAAAAAAATTTCAAAATTGAACCATAATTTTAAAACTACAAAAGTCAATTGCCACACATAAATGGGGTAAAATGTACATGATGTGTTAAGAAAAATTATGGTTTATTATACAAGAAAACATTAAGAATGTAAGAAAATAAAAAATAGTTATGAATTAAAATTATCATCACTTTTAAAAACAATTTAACACTAAATTTACAAGGAATTAAAATACTTTCAAAAATTCATATTTATTCAAAAATGATGAAGAAAAAAATGTCATGTACTTGGAAAACAATAAGCATTTATTATAATAAGTTGCCCAAAAAATTGTTTGAAAATTCATTCATATGAAAAAGTTATTTTTGGGAAAACAAACATACAATTTTTTAAAAAATAATCATGTTAATTCATTTTATTTTGTTTGCACCCATTTTGACTAAATTGTTTTTGAACTTAATTAAATTACACATTGTTATTTTTGGGTTAGTCAAGATGGACAAAATTGATCATGTTGAAATGATTTTATGATCCTCTTAATCATAATAGGGAGGGGTGAAATGAACATGTTTTTGTTGTAATGACATGGATCAGCATTATTCAACTTCAAATTGTAGGAAACAAAAAATTATTAAACTTCTTGTTCCATTTTTTACCTTCTTGCTTCAAGTCAAATAGCCTCTTTAGTAGTAAACATGTCTTATTGTTTTGCCTTTTTGGTATGAAGCCTTCTAGTTGGCACATGTATATATTTTTTCTCAAATCATTAAACATTCAACTAAGCAATTTTAATGTTAAATTGTGTTCAATTAATATTGTTAGTTGCAACAATTACCAAAATTATTGTGATTGAATCATATTTCACAACAAGTGAAAATGTTTTATCATAATTTATTCCATGTTATTCAAAATACCCCTTTGCCACCACTTTTGCCTTGTATCTTACAATTTCATTGTTGGTGTTGATGTTAAACAAAACACCCACTTGCACATTAACATTACCTTCTTTTTATAATGAAAGATCAATTAAGATCCAATTGTGATTATACGAAGAAACTTGTACTCATCCTCCATGGCAAGCTCCCATTCATTTTGTTGTCGGCTAATTATCGTTTTCAAATAAATTTTTAATTCTTGAAGTAAATTTATTGTTTTAAGATTAATCTTGAAAAAGGATGCACCTTCAACATGTAGTAATCAACAAGTCACTTTGGAGGTCTTTTAATATGACCAAAAAAAACTTGTTGGGGTGTAAGCATTCTACAACTTGAACCATTTCTTCAATTGCTTATCCTTCCTTTAGATGTTGTTGGACTACTCTTTACATCTTATTGGGTTACATCTTCATTTGTAGACACTATGTATTTGCTGTTGAAGATTATGATGTAGATGAAACATAGATAGTGGTGTGATAGATATTAGAAACTATGTGGTAGATAAGTGTTGCAAGTAATCAAAGACATAGGTAGATTGAAGATATGTTAGTACCAACAATATGTTAGAATAAGGAGGGAGAGAAATAGTTATCCCATATGGTTTGTCAATGTGGTGGTACATGGAAGGGAATAAAGAGCAAGGTTGGAGGAGAGTTGGAACTCTCACTCCAAGCATTGT